>Ga0208297_1000083_pt1 | contig 264626 bp, 247 predicted proteins | sample LMS_cellobiose_e_FD_187367 | JGI IMG/M metagenome (GOLD analysis project Ga0208297, IMG submission 187367) | Rumen-fistulated moose microbial communities from Alaska, USA - LMS_cellobiose_enrichment (SPAdes) (version 2) | ecosystem: Host-associated > Mammals > Digestive system > Stomach >...
ATCCTGTTTTTCAACCCATTTCGGATGGGTTGGGTTGTTATTGCCCAATGCTTTCCATGAATTTCCTAGAAAGGACGCCATCTGAATAATTCTTCTGAAAAGTTATTGACAGCTTTGGACAAATTAAAAAAGGAGAGTTCCAAATGAACTATAAGAGAATAATAAGTGTCATGCTGATTGTTGCTGTAGCTCTTGCTGCGGTGTTTGCAAATGGTAATTCGGAAGCAGCTTCTTCTGAAGCATCAGAGGTGAAGTATCCAACGAAGACAATCAATATCACAGTTCCATATGATGCTGGATCTTCTACTGATATCAGAGCAAGAATGCTTGCACAGAAACTATCCGACAGTCTTGGACAGCCTGTGACGATTACAAACCTCAAGGGAGCAGCAGGCTCTATCGGAACGATCGACTACTTCAACAAGAAGGCCGATCCGCACGAAATACTTATTGTAGGTATCGCTGCAATGACAACAGGTCCTCTCACCAATTCGAAGCTTCCGTATAGATTCTCTGACTTCAAGGTCATCGCAGCACTCGATCAGGAGCAGCAGATTCTCTATGTCTGTCCAGAGAAGTCCGGGATTCACAGTTGGGAGGAGCTGGTCTCAAAGGGCAGAGAAAGAACAGTGAAGTATGGTGGTGGCGGTCCAACTGCAGCAAATGACATCATACAGGCAGCTGCCTACAAGAACTCCGGCATGAAGTATGAGTCCATCGTCACATCTTCTACCAGCCAGAGAATCATCGATGTACTTGCAGGCACAACAGATGTAACGGTTGCACCTCCAGCATCTGGCGCAGAGTTCGTAAAGAACGGTCAGCTTATTCCAATTGCAGTCCTTTCGCACGAGAACTACAAGGGCTTCGAAGGCTTCGATGTTCCTTCTCTCGAAAGTAAGGGATTCGAGAACTATGTTTTCAATGCCTACAACATGATCCTCATGAATGGCAAGGTCGAGGATGCCTATATTAAAGTTCTCCAGGATGCCATCAGCAAGATCTACCAGGATCCGGAATACACAGCCAAGGCTCAGGAGATGGGAATGAATATATGTTACGACTCTCCATCCGATGTACAGAAGAATGTAAACGGTACTGTAGAGGCGTTTGCCAGGATGCTCCAGGAGATCAAGTAGAAAAGTAGCTGGTGGGCTGGAGCAATCCAGCCCCCTGCTTATTCGACAAGGGGGAAAAATGAAAGTCCGTTCCAATCTTACCGCCGGCATTGTCAGCATTGCATTTGCAGTCCTGCTTTTTGCTGTGATGCCATTCGAGGTAGTAGACCTCAGCAACAAGATGATAAAAGCAGACTTCCTTCCAAGGATTCTGGGTGTGATAATCGGAATATGTGGAATCTATCTTGTGATCACAAGTTTTATAAGACCCGATTCTGAGAAGATTGTTTATATAGAACTGAAGTCCGAGGCCAGGGTCGCAATTTATGCTGCAGCCCTCGTACTTTATCTGTTCTTATTCGAGAGGATAGGCTTCTTCTTCTCTTCAGAGCTGCTGGCTGTGTTCACACTTGTCTTCATCAAGGATAGAAAATGGCTCCACTATGTGATCTCGGTAGTCTATGTAGCTCTGGTATTCGTGGTATTCAGAATGGCCCTCGGTATTCCAATGCCGACTCTCATCATTCATTAAGGAGATCTGAAATGCTCATAGATATCGCAAATGGCTTCATGGCCATATTCAATATACAGTCATTCATCATAATGAACATCGGAATGTTCTGTGGAATCGTCATCGGAGCAATTCCCGGTCTCAATGCCAATATTGGTATAGTCCTGGCCCTGCCGTTCACATTCAGCATGGACCCGATTCTGGGTATTTCACTCCTCGTATCCATCTTCTGTGGTTGCAACTTCGGAGGCTCTATTACAGCAATCCTGATAAGGACTCCCGGTACCAACTCTGCCGCAGCCACCGTTCTCGATGGGGCTCCTCTTGCAGAGAAAGGTTATCCCAGGAAGGCTCTGGAGATGGCACTCGTGGCCTCTACCTTCGGAGGAATCGTTTCGGGTATCTCTCTGCTGTTCCTGTCGCCACAGATTGCGAAGATCGGCCTTATGTTCGGTCCACCCGAGTACTTCGCTCTGGCAGTCTTCGGTCTTACTATCATTGTTGCACTCTCAGGAGACAGCATTGCAAAGGGGATAATCTCTGGCTGTCTGGGTGTTCTTCTGTCGACTGTTGGTGTCGATACGATTACTGGGACCATGAGATTCATCTTTGGAAACTATAAGCTGATGAGCGGCATTGCTCTTGTTCCTGTCCTCTTCGGTCTCTTTGCTCTTACCAGAATCTTCGATCTTATCAACAGCAAGGGCGACGAGGAGAGAATTGCTAAACTCAATGCCATAAAGGATGACAAGCTGACTTTGGCAGAAGTAAAGGAGCAGACTCCGAACATGCTGATAAGTTCGATCATCGGAGTTGTCATCGGAGCCATCCCTGGTGCTGGAACAGGTATTGCCTCGTTCCTGGGCTACAATGAGGCGCGCAACCGTTCAAAGAGACCTCTCGAGTACGGAAGTGGAATCCTTGAGGGTGTTGCAGCACCTGAGGCTGCAAATAACGGTGCAGCTGCAGCAACACTGATTCCCCTTATCACACTGGGCATTCCTGGTGGCGCTGTTGCAGCAACACTTCTCGGTGCCTTCATGATGCACGGCCTTGTTCCGGGTCCTACGATGTTCTCCGAGCAGTCCACGATCATCTATGCAATCATGATTTCTGCCCTGGTCTGCAATTTGTTCATGTTTCTGCAGGGCAGATTCCTGATGCCTGCATTCAAGAATGTATCCAGGATTCCTACCGCTCTGATGACTGTATTCATCGTTGTCATGGTGATGGCAGGAGGCTTCGCATTTGCCAACAACACCTTTTCTCTGTCGATAATAGTAGCAACGGGTATAGTCAGCTACGCACTTGGAAAGATCGGAATCACAGGTGTACCACTTCTGCTTGGATTGATTCTCGGTCCGATCTTCGAGAGCAACTTCAGAAATGCACTTTCGATGTCGGACGGCAGCTATCTCATCTTCGTCACCAGACCGATCTGTGTAGCCTTCATCGTCCTTGCAATCTTCCTCATAGTCTCTCTCAGAAGAAAGCTTGGAAGGGGAGGAAAGAAGAATGCCTAAGAAGAACTATCTAATTTTTCTGAGTGATCAGCATAGGGGCGACCTGTTCCATGCTGCTGGAAACGAGATCATCAGGACACCGAATCTGGACGATATTGCCAAGAACGGAGCGAGATTCGAATCCTGCTACAGTGCCTGTCCTCTCTGTGTCCCATCGAGAGTTGCGATGCTTTCGACTCAGCTTGCAATGCACACGCAGGTGTATACGAACCACGGCTCAATCAGAGACGATGCCGCGACCTTCCTCCATTCTCTTGCCGCTGAAGGCTACGAGACTGTGCTTTGTGGAAGAATGCACTTCGAGGGACCTAACCAGCGACATGGCTTTACCAGAAGAATCGCACCTGACCTTCTTCAGCTCTATCCTGGGCAGGAGGATGCATACAGGGAACTGGACTACTACAGACCAACAATCTCCGAGAATGGCTGCTCGAAGATTTATGGAGGAGGAGATCACTCTCCAGTCCTCGACTATGACAGGATGGTGATAGAGTCAGCTCTCGATTATCTTTCCCAGGAGCACGACAAGCCCCAGTGCATAGTAGTCGGTACATATGCGCCCCACTTCCCATTTGTCGGACCTCCTGAACTGTACAGCTACTATCTGGACAGACTTGTGGATAGTGACAAGGGAGACCCCCAGTACGACTATGTCTGTTCATATCATGAACCAAGATTCCAGCACCTTGAGAGGAGAGAGGTCCTCAGAATGAGAGCTGCCTACTATGCAATGATCGAGAATCTCGATCGTCAGATAGGCGAAGTCAGAAGAGCGTGGAACAGCTACTGCAGGAGGAGTGGAGTCGAAGGTGTCTTCATCTACACTTCAGACCATGGTGAGAGCCTGGGAGAGAGGGATCTCTATGCAAAGAAGACCCTCTATGACAATGCCGCAAGGGTTCCTCTTCTGATTGAGGGTCTATCAGAGAAGGGTATTGTCATCAAGGAACCTGTAGGACTCATTGATATTGGAATCACGATAGCAAGCAATGAAGACGCTATGATCCCATACAATACAGATGGAAGAAGTTTCCTTCAGCTTCTTGCTGGAGGAGATGCATCTGGCAATGTCGTCTTCTCGGAGTGCATGGAGCTTATAGACGGTCAATTCTATCCTGGAATAATGGTGAGAAAGGGAAGATACAAGCTTATCAAGTACTACGGCTTTGACGATGAGAAGCTTTTGTTCGATCTTGTCGATGACCCTCAGGAGGTGCACAACCTTTCCAGGAAGAGACCTGAGATTGTCACTCTGCTGGAGAAGGAGCTTGATGGCCTTTGGAATCCTGAAGAGCTGATCAAGCTCCATAAGGAGAGAACTGAGCATATAAAGATACTTATCAAGTGGGGAAAGAAAGTCCATCCGATAGAGAAAGAGAGGTGGCACATACCTCACTCGTCTCTGGAGATGCCGAAACTGGTTTGAGGTAAATATGAGCGAGAATAGAAAGAACATCCTTCTTATAAGCACAGACCACTGGTCCCGATACCTGATGGGCTGTGCAGGGCACAGTGCGATACTGACTCCGACTCTTGATCAGATGGCAAGACAGGGTATCAGATTCACCAATCTTTACAGTACCTGCCCTGTATGCATTCCTGCACGCAGGAGCCTCATGACAGGTACTTTTCCTTCGACTCATGGCGATAGAGTCTACTCCGATAGGATGACTATGCCCAACTTCACAACGCTGGCCCAGGCATTCAGGGATGCTGGCTATCAGGCATATGCAGTCGGCAAGCTGCATGTGTATCCACAGCGCAACAGGATCGGCTTTGATGATGTTGTCCTGATGGAGGAGGGGCGCTATGAGTTTGGCACCGTAGACGACTACCAGATCTGGCTCGGTGAAAATGGGTATGCTGGTGAGGAGTTCATGCACTGTATGGGCAACAACAGCTATCTGACAAGGCCGTGGCATCTTCCAGAGAGTGCTCATCCAACAGTCTGGGCTACCAGAGAGATGTGCCGTCAGATAAAGAGGAAGGATCCGACCCGTCCTGCCTTCTACTACATATCGTACCAGTTCCCTCATCCTCCTCTTGTTCCTCTCAGGACCTATCTTGATATGTACAGCGATGAGGATATCGATATGCCAAAAGAGGGACTTGACGACTGGATCGACGATTCTGCCATCATGTCACTTCTGAAGAGTGAGGCAGTGCCCTACAGCAGGAAGGAGATTCTCCTTGCAAAGAAGGCCTTCTATGCACAGTGCACTTTGATCGACCATCAGATCAGGCTGCTCATAGGCACTCTCAGAGAGTGCAACCTGCTGCAGGATACCGTGATAGGATTCCTCTCCGATCATGGTGACTGTCTCTTCAGGCACGGTCTTGTTGGAAAGAGGACCTTCTACCACGAGTCGGCCAATGTCCCATTCATACTTACAGGACAACCAATAGCAGGACTTGCCGGAACGATCAGCGACAAATTGGCCTGCCTTGAGGATGTAATGCCGACGCTGCTCAGTCTCTGTGGCTGTAGTGTTCCGGCAAGTGTCGAAGGTATCGACCTTCTATCCGAAAAGAGGAGGGATATGCTCTATGGCGAGATAGGAGAGGGGCTCAAGGCTACCAGAATGGCAACAGATGGAAGGCACAAGCTCATCTACTATCCAAATGGAAATCTCTTTCACTTCTTCGACACAGAAAAGGATCCGGATGAGCATCACAATGCATACACAGAGCCAGAGTATGCAGAAGTGATCATGAAGCTGGAAAGATATCTGATTGGACATCTGCATGGTGATGATCTTGCTTGGCTGAAGAATGGAAAACTGGTCGGCTACGAGGCAAATGTCGGCTCGTCGGGACCTGACTTTGCACTGTATAACCAGCGGGGTCTGCACTGGCCTGCTCCCGAGGGATACTCCAACGCAGGACTGACTTAATATCTATTGGCTATATATCGATTTATATGGCCCGATATCTAAATACGACAAAGGTAAATATGAAAAGAATTGGTTATCTGCTGACCCTGTCAGCCATCTGTATTTCATCGCTTTTTTCAAATGGTATTGTGGAGAGTGTACTTGAGTATAGGATCTCTGAGAAGAGGAGTACGGCAGTGTTCAACAACTTCCTCTCTCACGATCCTCTAGATGGCGACAATGGGCTTCCCGTCTCTCCTGCAATCGATCCTGATAGATATGGTCCTATCAACATCATGATGGATGTGGATGGAAATGCCGTGGAAGCAACAGTCACCTCCGATATCTCCTATTTCGAAGGTAAATACTATCTGTATGCACCGTCCTTCGCCTATGGATCCTTCGATATGGCTCCAGGAGCTGCCATGACAGCAGTTCTCAGGACCGAACCGAATTCCTGGTATAGAGGTGGTGGTCTTGTAATATATGAATCCGATGATCTAATGAACTGGAAGTTCGTTTCCAGGATCATTCCCCAGGATCCATATACCGGAAGGGTCTTCCTGCCGAAGAAGACAAGGGTCATCTACTCCGAGAAGACCAAACTGTACAACATGTGGTTTGGAAATGGGCAGGGCAGTGCATATTCCGGCAAGTGGATCATGAGCTCGAAAACGCCATATGGCCCCTGGTCGGAACCCTTCAGACCGACATCCACAATCGATCCCACACTGGAAGATCTGGGAAGGGACTTCGATCTTGCAACAGGAGAGAATGGTGAGACCTGGATGGTAAGAAGTCATGGTGCCATCGATGTCTTCCTGCTCAACGAGGAGAAGACCGGTGTCATCGAGAAGTACAGGACTGGAGCCGATACAAAAAAACTGAATGGTGGTATAGGTATCCACTATGAGAATGGCTGGTGGTACATTACAGGAGATCATGGTGGCGCAAACCCGATAGGCTCCAATCTTGTCTATATCATGGCAAAAGATCCAAGAGGCCCATGGCTAAGTCCAGAGACCTCCGGCGTGGATGCTACCGAGGCAAAAGAGATATATGAGCTCTTCAACAACAATGAGAATATGGAGACAACTACAGCTCCTGTAGCTCTGGCTACGGACGATGGACTCGGATATGCACAGCCTAATGGTTCCTCATCACTTCCAGACAGTGAAGGGCGTATGCATACCTTCATCCCAGCAAAGCACTACATTTCTAGTCCTACTGGTGCACCGGAAAAAAGATTCAACCAGCCTGGTGATGCGAACCTTGCACTTGCAGGGCAGTGTTTCATAGTTCTTGAATACGATGAAGAGGGGCATATTCTTCCAGTTGAGATGGGTCCTTCATACGAATTCCCCCTTGCCAAAAGTGTAGATACTATAGTTCCAGAACCATATCAGGCTGCTCTGAATATCAAGGCAGGCCAGAATGTCGTACAGACTTGGACTGTTCCATCAGGAAAAAAGGTCGCATCAGTTCTTCCTGCAGTGTTCCAGAGAACTCCTGACACAAATCCCAAGGCAGCAAAGACCGGAGGGCCTCAGGATGCTCATGTGAATGCTCCTCTGATTGCAGCAGTCACTCTCCCGGATGGTAGACGATGTGAATATGAAATAGATTCCAGGACCGTGAGATGGAATCCTCAACAGGTTGTACTCAATCTTCCAGAATCTGTTTCCTCTGGAGGAGTATTCACTCTTGAACTCAGTACAGAGGCCACAAATGGAGGTTATGGTATTGCAGTCGGACCTGCATTCAGCAATGGAATTTACAAGCATGTATATGCTTCAGGTGAAGAAAAGGTATTCAAGGGGGCAGAAATGCTGCTCAGAACCTCTTCAGAACCCAGTCAGGCTCCTTGCATAGTTTCCCAGCCTAGGTCTGTAACAGCCGTAAAAGGAGAGGAGGTCGGTTTTGCAGTCGAGGCTTCTGGTATTGGTCTTGGCTATCAGTGGACAAAGGATGGAGGAATACTCATTGCACCTGATGGTCAGAACGAGTCCGATAACCATAACATAAGGATCGAGCGATCTACTAAGAAGAACAATGGAATCTATCAGGTATCTGTATTCAATGGGGCAGGTGAGGAAATATCTGAAGAGGTCGAACTCTACATTACCGACCTCGAGATATCGGCAGAGCTCAGCAATGGTACGGATCTTTCTCTATCGGTCAAGAACAATGAAGATGTACCTGTAGTCCTGAAAGTCAGAAGCCCCTGGGGCAATAGAAGCTACGGCAGTGTCGAGCCCGGTTCCATCCTGGAGGATTCTATCAAGCTGCCTTCACCTGAGATTCTTGGTGAATTCTTTCTGGAGTATTCATTTACAAGGAACGGAAAGACCTACACAGGTACCTATCGTGTCCACTATGGTCTTCCATATGCAGTAGCTGGATGATGAAGGAGATACACTTTCTTTAGAGTGGACATTTGTTGTGGCTTTTTATTGCCAAATACTAAACAAAGTCTTTGGTTTTATGTCACAATGGCAGCATGGAAGATCTCGACAGATTCATTGAAGCCCAGAAGGGATGGTATACAGTCGCATACCATGAGATGGAGGATGGTGAGAAGCATGGACACTGGATGTGGTTCATCTTCCCTCAGCTCAAGGGCCTGGGCCTCAGTTCGAAATCCAAGCTCTATGGACTGAGCGGCAGCAAGGAGGCCAAGGCCTATTACAGGCATCCCATTCTGGGAAAGCGGCTTGTTGAAATATCCAAGGTGCTCCTGACTCTCGACAGCAACGACCCTGAGGCTGTCATGGGCTCATACACAGATGCGATAAAGCTCAAGAGCTGCATGACGCTCTTTGATGAGGTGACCGCAGACGAGGTCTTCCCTCATGTCATCGACAAGTTCTTTTCAGGTGATCGCGATATCAGGACACTCCAGATGCTTTCGGAAGAGAAGCTCGGACTTGCCTGATGCGCACCTGTAGAGGATAAAACATACCAGTGGGAGTCCTGACCCTATGTTCATAATAGTTGCGTTTACTGTTCTCATAGCTACTACGGTCGGTTCCATCAGTGGAATCGGAGGTGGAGTACTCATAAAGCCGATAATGGATGCGCTTTGCGATATGAGTACAAGCCAGATCAGCTTCATGTCCGGCCTTACTGTCCTGACAATGACGATCGTCTCCCTCGGAAGGAGCATCGGTGGTCCTATAAGGCTGGACAGGAGGGGCTTTTTCCTTGCAATCGGCTCAGCTATAGGTGGTGTTGCAGGCAAGGCGCTCTTCGATATGGTGAAAAGTGCAGCCGGCAACGATGCAGCTGTAGGTCTCTGCCAGAATATCATAATGGTCATCCTGACAGGCCTCGTATTCGTCTATACGCTCAAGAAGCAGAGCATAAGTACAAAGAATTTCAGAAGTACTGCAATCTCGCTTTCGATGGGCATCGTGCTCGGTATCTTCTCCTCCTTCCTGGGAATCGGAGGAGGACCGATCAACCTGATGATCCTCTCGTACTTCTTCAGCATGGATACCAAGACAGCTGCCTTCAACTCGCTCTTCTGCATCTTCTTCTCACAGGTGCTCTCGCTCATCTCCACGATGCTCACAGGCAGTGTGCCTTCGATCGACTGGAGGCTCATGGTGACGATGATGGTACTTGCTGTCGTCGGTGCCACCTTCGGCAGAAACTGCTCGAAGAAGATGGACAACAGAGCAGTGGACAAGCTCTTCATGGCCCTGATGGTCGTCATCATCCTGCTTTCTATCTACAACTGCATAAGGTTCGGTATGGCCCTATGAGCGAAAGGAAGGTAGTCCGCTCACTGATGATCAAGCCGGCAAGCAGTGCCTGCAACCTCAATTGCACCTACTGCTTCTACCGCGATGAGGCCTCGAACAGGGTAGTTGCCTGCCATCCACCAATGACAATGGATACTGCGAGGAATCTGCTTGTGAAGATCCTCGATGGGGCCGATGGAGTCCATATCGGCTTCCAGGGCGGCGAGCCAAGCCTCGTAGGCCTCGACTGGTTCAGACGCTTTTTCGCACTTGCCGAGGAGGTCAACACAGGACGTGTGCCCATAAGCTGGTTCTTCCAGACAAATGGAACGCTGCTCGATGACGAGTGGGGCGAATTCTTCAGGAAGAAGAGAGTGCTTGTCGGCATCTCTGCAGATGGCTTTCCTCGCCTCCACAACCTCTTCAGACGCACCAACGAGGGGGCAAGAAGCAGTAGTGATGTCGAAAAGGGCATACAGGCGATGGTCCGCCAGGGTGTCGACTTCAATATCCTGATTGTCGTGACCAACGAGGTCTGCGACAACCTCGATGCTCTTTGGGACTATTTCCTTGACAGGGGCCTTGTGTACCATCAGTACATAGCATGCATGGATCCTCTCCATGGCGATGAGAACCGATTCCTTTCTCCCGAAAAGTACGGAAGATTCCTTGTTGCACTCTTCGACAAGTACGAGCATGCGATCAGGAGCGGGAGGATGGTCTCCATCAGACTCTTCGAGAACTGGATGAACGAGCTCTTCGGCGTTCCACCTGAAGCCTGCGACATGCGGGGTATCTGTTCGGTGCAGTATGTCAGCGAGAGCGATGGCACCATCTATCCCTGCGACTTCTGCTGTACGGACGAGTTCGAGCTCGGGAACATAAACAGAGTGGATATTGCGGATATCGACAGAAGGAGAGAGGAGCTGAGGTTCGTGGAGAGAGGCCTTCCGCTTCCAGAGAAGTGCAGAGCCTGCCAGTATGTTGCGCTCTGCCGCAATGGCTGTCCGCGCTACCGTGACAGTGACAACCTCTACCGCTTCTGCGAAAGCTACCTGTACTTCTTCTCTCATCGCTTCAGGGCCATGGCCGCGCTTGCCGAGGTGATTGCAAGAACGAGATAGTTTTCCTATCATAGCCGTATGAATATTCTCGTAGGTCTTTCGGGAGGAATAGACTCCTGTGTTACAGCATACCTTCTCAAGAGAGAGGGACACCATGTAGAGGGTGCCACCATGCTCATATGGGGAGAGGGGCGTGCTGTTCCTGCGCACATCTCATCCAACAGCTGCTACTCGCCCTCCGAGAAGGAGGATATCAAGAAGACTGCAGACTTTTGCAGAAAGCTCGGTATCGAGTACCACACACTGGACTGTGCAGAGCTCTATGAGAGGACCGTACTGGAGAACTTCAGAAGCGAGTATCTCTCTGCAAGGACTCCGAATCCCTGCGTCTGGTGCAATGCGAAGATAAAGTTCGGTGCCCTGGTAGATGCTGCCCGCTCAAGTGGACTCGTCTTCGACAAGTTCGCAACCGGCCACTATGCACGCATACTATTCAATGAAAAAAGCGGTCGCTGGGAGCTTCTGAAGGCTGTGGACAGGAAAAAGGACCAGTCGTACTTCCTCTACCGCCTTTCTCAGGAGCAGCTTTCAAGGACGCTCTTTCCGCTCGGCTCATATGAGAAGAGCGAGGTCAGAAAAATCGATGAGGAGCAGGGCTTTCATGAGCCTGGAATGGTCGAAAGCCAGGACTTCTATCCAGGAGACTACTCCGACCTGATAGGCATAAAGGAGAGAAGAGGCAGGATCGTCACAAGCGATGGAGTCACAGTAGGAAGTCACAACGGCTTCTGGCACTATACCATAGGGCAGAGAAGGGGGCTTGGCGTTGCAGCCTCGAGACCACTGTATGTCGTCGATCTGGACAGCCAGAGGAACGAAGTCATAGTAGGCTACGAGGAGGAGACGCATCAGAGAAGCCTCGAGACCTCGGATGCTGTCTATGTAAGCGAGACCGATTTCGATCCAGCAGAGGAGTACATCGTCAAGATACGCTCTGCACATATGGGAACAAGAGCGCACGTTCTCAGGACAGACAGTGGCTTCAGAGTAGATTTCCTTGAGGATGTGAAGGCCGCGACCAGAGGTCAGAGCGCTGTTGTCTACGATAGCAAGGACAGAGTGATTGCCGGCGGCATCATCGAGAGGGCCTGGTGATCACTCAAGTGACAGCGTCACTGTGACATTTCCCTTGCCAAGAATCCTTCTCAGCTCCCTCTCATCCACACTGACGATCCTTCCAAGTCTCGTGAGCGACCACTCGTTGGTATCGTAGTAGATCGTGATTCTTCTTCCGAGATACAGGATGATGTCGCCAGGCGCTGTCGTGATGTTCTCATCATTTCTCGGCAGGGCCTCTGGAAGAGATCCGACCTTCTCGAAGGAGGCGTAGTCCTCCATGTCGACTGAAATACTTCCTCCACTCTTTCTGATGAGCTCTGCAAGAGCTTTTGCCGAGCTGTTGTCCTCAAGCACAGCTCTCATCCTGCTTCCATTGACGCTTACGTAGAGAGAATCCCCTGCATGCAGCATGGATGCAAGGAGAAGTGATATAAAAAGGAGGGTAGTTAATCTTTTCATGGAAATGATTGTATCATGGATCCATGAAGAAATTGATAATGGATATCGATATCGGCATAGATGATGCACTCGCACTTGCCTATGCAGTCTCACTTGAGGAGTACGACCTCATAGGTGTGACTGCCGCTTTCGGAAATGTGGACCAGAAGACAAGCCAGAAGAATGCACTCAAGGTCCTCAAGGCGCTGAAGAGAGAGGATGTTCCGGTCTATCCTGGTGAAGTAGGTGCAGATGGAAGGACGCCGTACGTTCCGAGGGCCCAGAGGGTCCACGGAGAGAACGGGCTTGGCAATGTCGACTTTCCAGATTCCGACAGAGCTGTAGAGAGCACCCCTGCCTGGGCCTTCATCGCATCCAGTATAGAAGAGTACGGAAAGGACCTGACGCTATTTGCTTCAGGACCACTTACAAACCTTGCAAGAGTATACAGAGAGAGGCCAGACCTCGTAGGCCGAAGTGGAAGCATCGTGGTCATGGGAGGAGCGCTCTTTGTCGAAGGCAATGTCTCTCCTACTGCAGAAGCGAATACGATCCACGACCCGGAAGCTGCTCTCTTCCTCTTCTCCCTAGGGCTCGATATCGTCTCTATCGGGCTCGATGTCACAGAGCGCATTCACCTATCCTCCTCCGATATGGATGAGTGGAGGAGCGAATGTGGAGAGCGCTTCAGGAAGATGACCGAGTTCTACATAGGTTTCCATACAATGAACGAACCCAATGTCAATGATGTGTGCTTCCTGCACGATCCGGCAGCAGCACTCTATCTTTCCCACCCGGAGCTCTTCACAGTGCACCCATTCCCGATAAAGGTCGCATTGGAGGGTGATGTGAGAGGAAGGACCTACGCCTCATACTCAGAGGGTATTCCCTGCACGACACGCTTTGCCATAGATGTGGACAAGGAGGGTGCAGAGAGGTGCCTCAAGGAGAGCTGGAACAGGCTTTTCAGCCTATAGACAGAAACAGGGACCAGTGCTGGTCCCTGCCTGCTATTCATCTCGGCTTCATCTCTTTATGAGGAGTACCGAGATATCGTTGACGTTGGTACCGGTCGGGCCTGTCATTACAAGGCCGTCGCACTTTTCAAGTGCATGGTATGCATCGTTGTTCTTGAGGATTGCAGGGATATCCACACCCTTTTCAGCAAGTACTTTGACAGTATCGGTATCGACATAGCCACCTGCAGCATCGGTCGGGCCATCCGTTCCATCGGAGCCGACTGAGAAGATTGCTGCATCCTTTACAGTCGAAAGGAGTGGAGCAGCTGCGAGTGCAAGCTCCTGGTTCCTGCCACCAAGTCCCTTGCCTTCGAGCTTTACTACAGTCTCACCACCACAGATGAATGCAAGACTCTTCTTCGAGGAGGCGTAGTGCTGTGCCATGTTGGCAAGGAAGACACCTGCATCCCTTGCAGTACATGAGAGGTAGGATGTGAGAGTGAGCGGCTCGTATCCAAGCTCGGTTGCGGCCTTTTCAGCTGCGATGCAGAGCTGCTTTACAGAACCAGTGATGTAGGTCGTTACATTGTCGAGTGTCTTTGGAGTCTCGATGTCCAGCAGCTCCTTCATCTTCTCGGTCAGTGTGATATTGTACTGTCTGCAGATGGCCTTTGCCTCCTCATTGGTGGAGGAGTCCGGATATGCAGGACCTGATGCGATCATATCGAGCGGGTCTCCGAGGATATCGGAAAGAACGATGGAGAAGACCTTTGCAGGCTGGCAGAGCTTTGCGAACTTGCCACCCTTGACTGCGGACATTCTCTTTCTGATCGTGTTCATCTGTGTGATGTCTGCACCGGATGCAAGCAGCTCGCTTGTGAGCTTGCTCATGTCTGCTGCCGGAATGAGAGGCTGCTCGAAGAGGGCAGAGCCACCGCCGGAGATCAGGAAGACTACATAGTCGTCGGCAGTGAGGCCTGTAACTGCATCGATTGCTGCCTGTGTGCCCTTGTAGGAGTTGACATCTGGAACTGGATGACCAGCCTCGAAGATCTGCAGATTGCCGATAGGTCCCTTGCTGTGGTCGTACTTCGTAACTACGACGCCACCGGATACTCTCGATCCGAGTACCTCGTAGCCGGCTGCTGCCATCTGCCAGGCTGCCTTGCCGGTCGCAATAAGGACTACCTTGCCCTTTACTTCTGGAAACTCCTTGAGTGCCTTCTTCACAGCTGTATCTGGAAGAGCAGCCTCGATAGCCTTCTTGATGATATAATCCGCATCTGAGCGCAATGAAGCCATTTTTCTATCTCCTATTTTCTACTGCATTCCATTATCACAGAAAAATCCTGTCTTGGATATGTCTAAGTAATCCGATTTCGATGTTTTTGGACAGGGATCGTCAATTCAGTTCGAGTTTCCTGACAAGGCGCACCATTGTTTCCGGATCGTCCGTCATCACAGTATCGACTCCTATCGAATAGAGTCTCTCTGCCAGGGTGCAGCTGTTGACAGTCCAGACCATCACAACAGCAGATAGCCTGTGCATCTCTCTGACGAAGTCTCTTGTCACTATCATGTTCCTCGGAAGCTGGAAGATGAACCTTCTGGGAAAGGAGGAGGGAAGCAGGTGCAGCTTCTGCTTCAGAAGGATCGGAAGGACCTCTCGGGTCGTGAGGGATGTGAGAAAGTCCGGAGCCAGAGCCCTTGTCATTTCCAGATTCTCAAGGTGGAAGGAGGCAGTGCAGATCCTGTTCTCTGCCTTCATCCTCCTTATCAGATCAATGTAGATGGGGACGATTGCAGTGTCCCTTGTCTTCAGGTCTATGTTGAAGCGCTGCTTAGGCAGTGAAAGCAGCGCCTCCTCGAGAGTGCATATCCCTATTCCTCTTCCTCTGAATGGATAGCTTTTTCCATCTGCTGTGAAGCGGTAGCCTGCATCAAGCCTCCTTAGCTCTGCAAGTGTCCTTTCCTCTACCTTTCCATATCCATCTGTATTCCTTTCGAGCTTCTCATCGTGGAAGATGACGATGTGTCCATCCCTTGTAAGGCGCACATCCGCCTCGATCGCATCTGCTCCCTTGATCGTGGCAGAATGGAAGGCTTCTAGCGTATTCTCTGGATAGTTCGCACTGTCCCCTCTGTGGGCAAAGACCCTCGGCATAGGGGATAGAAAGCCCGTCATAGGTCCTTGTAGACCTTTATGCTCTCTATCTTGGCAAAGAGCTTCTCGAAGCGCTGCATCTCGCTTTCGGACAGCGTCGCCTTTTCAAGTGTATCCTTGAGAAACTGCAGCATCCACTTCTCTTCCTCATCCCACTTGAAGTAGCCGATGTTCCTGAGATGCATGCAGGCGCTCTCGCTTGCACTTGCAATCCTCTCGTGGCTGACAGCTGTCATGCCCTGAGGGTAGACCTGTGCATTCTGGAAGAGTGTGTAGCAGATGATCTGGACTGCCTGGGAGAGGTTGAGGGATGGGAACTTTTCGCTCGTCGGTATTGTAACGACCGAGGAGCACATCATCACTTCATCATCCCTGAGGCCGTCCGACTCTCTGCCGAAGACTATCGAGATATCGCCCTCTGGAATGTGGTTTATATGCTCTGCAAGCTGCTCTGGAGAGTATGCGGAGAGCTTTCTGTGCTTGCCTCTTCTTCTGGTGGCAGCGACTGTGAAGAAGCTGTCCTTCAGTGCCTCGGCCAGCGTCTCGAACCTTCTTGCATTCTCCCAGAGGTCCTGGGCGTGCAGTGCAAGGGTCCTTACTCTGTCCTCGTCGTAACTGCGTGTGGTGACAAGGTCCAGCCTTGTCAGTCCCATGGTCTTCATCGCTCTGCATACCGAGCCGATATTTGCTCCGTCCTGAGTGTCCACCAGGACAATATGTATCCTTTCAAGATAGTTCTCTTTTTCCATCAGGCTAAGAATAAACTACCTTGTTCCTTTTTGTCTTGTACTTTATTATTTATTGAATATGAGAGACCTGAGGGAAAGCAACTATATGAAGCAGATCAGGAACTGCCTGGCCTTCATTGCAGTCATATTCTTCCTTTTCGTGATGAAAGTCACCGCATCATTGATGATTCCGGTTGCAATTGCAGTCCTCATCTTCGCACTTGTCAATCCGATTATGGCCAGACTGACCAGAATGAGGGTCCCGAATATCATAGCGATAATCATCGTGATGTTCATTGTAGTCTTCATCATCATGGTCCTCATATACGCATCCTTCACGATGCTGAATGTCATCATCGGGAAGATGCCGTACTACTACGGCAGAGTAATAGCCCTGGACAAGCAGCTTTCACTCTATATCGTCCAGTACGATGATAACCTCTCGGAGGACTTCTCCTTCCTGAATTCGCTGAATTACGACTGGTACGGACTATTGATGAGCGGTCTTTCATCGGTCTCCTCGAAGGCTGTCTCGATAATAGGCGATGTCTTCATCATCATCCTCACGCTGCTTTTCATGCTGCTTGAGAGGACGAGCTTCATGCCGAAGGTCTTTGCCGCTCTGTCGAGAGAGAAGGGCAACAGGCTCACTGTCATGATGAACAGGATCAACAGGCAGATAACCAAGTACCTCTTCCTGAAGATAATCATCAGCGCCGCTACAGGTATTCTCTTCTACCTCTCCGCTCTGATCACAGGTCTCGACTTCCCCATGGTCTGGGGTATCGCCGCCTTCATACTGAACTTCATACCGAACATCGGTTCCATCATTGCGACCGTACTCACGATACTGATGGCACTTATTCAGTTCTCGCCGAACTGGGCGATCGTCTTCTACGTTGCGATCCTGAACACATCGATCGAGGTCGTGCTTGGCAACATCATCGATCCAAGGCTTCAGGGTGTGCAGCTGAACCTCTCTCCGTTCGTCATCCTTCTCTCACTTTCGCTCTGGGGCTTCATCTGGGGAATTCCGGGAATGTTCCTCGCAGTTCCGCTCACATCCATGCTCCAGATCATGTTCGCGAACATCCCATCGCTCAGACCTCTTGCAATCATGTTCAGCTCCGGAAAGGCCTACGTCAGGGCCGAGAAGTCCAACGAGTGGGCACGCAGGAACAGCAGCTACAGTGGCATGGACAGCACCTACTACTCCGGAGTCGTTCTTCCTGAGGGACACAACAGATACTATGAAGAGGGAGACGAGGATTGAAGAAGGATACCTTCAGATCCATTTCCCAGAATACCGACCACCTTGTCTGGAAGAGTGGTGAGAAGAGGTCTGTTCTCACCTGTCCGATCTTCCGTGTCAATGAGATTCCACGCACAAGCCAGGATGGAAGGAGTGGAAACTTCCTCGAACTCGAATGCCCTGACTGGGTGATAGTAATTCCGATATTCAGGGACGAGGATGGAGTTCTGCGCTTCGTGATGGAGGAGCAGTACCGACATGGGTGCGAGTACGTCACAAGGGAGTTCCCTGCAGGAATAGTGGAGAAGGGAGAGGAGCCGGAGCACGCTGCGCTCAGAGAGCTTGCAGAGGAGACCGGAATAAGTCCAGGCCGGATAGGTCTGCTTGGAGATATCAATCCGAATCCCGCCTTCATGTCCAATAGAATGTACATCTACCTCGCTGAGGAGCTTGTCAAGGAGAGTGACCAGTCACTCGATGAGAATGAGCAGATAGATGTCTTCTCAATTCCTGTGGAAGAGGCGCTTGAGTATATGGGACAGCGCTCCTGGGACAGCGGTGCAGTGCTCTCTGCACTCTCACTGTACCTTCTTGAGGCCATGAAGCGCCCAGAGCTCAGAGGTTGAGAATCCAAAGGAAAGTTCATCCATCGTGAAAAAACAAGAAGAGCGGATCTTCAGAGTAATCTGAGTATCCGCTCCTCTTTCTGTCCCTAGCAGTGCCGGCTCAATGGCCTGGGACACTGCTTCAAGGTTCTCTTTGAATGATCAGAGGCAGGTTGCGTATGCGGCCTTTGCGCCATCCTTTCTGATCTTCTCGACATTTCTGACTGTGACAGCTTCGAAGTCGAGGATCTTTGTCAGATCCTGATCCCAGAGCTTCTCGTTGGTCATTACTGCGTGCACGAGGTCCTTGACGCTGTCGTTCCTGTGTTCGTAGTAGAACTCGAGAATCCATCTGTCATCGGAAACTGTATACTCGTTGCCAGCTGGTCTTCTGCAGACGAGACCTGCATCGGTCAGTGCCTGGATATCGTTCGAATAGAATGCGATGTAGGCGGCAAGACCCATTGCAAGGCAGGCTGGAAGCTTCTTGTTCATCTCTACATACTCGAGCAGGGATGGGAGGTTCCTTGCCTTCCACTTTGCAGAGGAGTTGAGGGAGATGGACATGAGCTCGTGGTCCACGAACGGGTTGTTGAATCTATCCTGGACAGCTGCTGCGAACTTCCTGCAGTCCTCCTTGTCAAGAGGAAGGATAGGTACGACCTCTTCTGCAAGCATCTTGTTCATGAAGCCGAGGACTACATCATCGTGCATGCAGTCGCGGACAATGTTGAAGCCTGCAAGGTATGCACCGAGAACGAAGCCGGTGTGGGCACCGTTGAGGATTCTTACCTTTCTCTTCTTGTATGGGGTCATATCAGGGGATACGAAGACGTTCTCGTCAAGACCTGCCTTGTGGAATGGGAGACGGTCGGTAAGCTCTGCTGGTCCTTCGATGACCCAGAGACCGAAGACCTCACCTACGTCGATGAGCGGATCGGTGTAGCCGTTGACAGCCTCGATCTCGGCAACCTGCTTTGCATCGCGGATCCTGCCCGGAACGATTCTATCTACCAGGGAACCGCAGAAGATGCACTTGTTGTTGACCCAGTCCTTGAACTCATCCTCGAGGCCCCACTGCTCGATGTACTTGTTGACGCACTTGAGAAGCTCCTTGCCGTTGTTGTCGATGAGCTCGCAGGCGAGCATGATGATAGGAGCCTTGCCGGCCTTGAATCTGGTGTAGAGGACCTGGGTAAGCTTTGCTGGGTAGCTTGATGGTGGCATGTCATCCTTCTGGCAGGATGGGTCGTACTGGATACCAGCCTCAGTGGTATTGGATACGATGATCTCGAGAGAGTCGCTCTTGGCAAACTCCATGACAGCCTTGTAGTCCTCGGCTTCATACGGGTTGAGACATCTGGAAACGGAGGAGATGACTCTCTTTGCATCGACCTTCTTGCCATTCTCGCTACCTCTGAGGTAGAGAGTGTAGAGACCCTGCTGCTCGTTGATCATCTTAGCAAGACCAGGAGCGATCGGCTGTACGAGGACGCACTTGCCATTCCAGCCGGCTCTCTCATTTGCAAGATCGAACCAGTAGTCCACGAAAGCTCTAAGGAAATTTCCTTCTCCGAACTGAAGAACCTTTTCAGGAGCGTTCTCGAGGATGTAGCCCTTGTAGCCGGACTTCCTGAGAACTTCATAATTCAATTTTTCCATATTAAATCCTTTCTCTCTCAACGAGGGTGTACGTATTCGGTATATGGCTATTGTAAAGCATCGTTGAAATTTAGGATATATATTTCTTGAGCATTTTTGTGGAAAATGAAACAATATTTCAGTTTTTGAAGAAGGGTAAAGTAGCTTCTCTCTATCCATCTGCTATGTAATCATTTACAGGAAATGACAGGAAAGAATCCGGAAGGGAAGAATGGAGAAAACAAAGAGGCTGGACAGTGTCCAGCCCCAGCATTGGAAAAAGCTCGTCTATCTGTTCACCACATTCTGTGGATTTCCATCGATATAGGCCCTGCAGTTGTCTACAGTGATGTCCATTATCCTCTGTCGGGCTTCCTTTGCACCCCAGCTCATGTGCGGTGTGATGATGCAGTTCTTTGCCTTGAGAAGCGGGTTGTCGCCCTTGATAGGCTCTGTCGATACTACGTCGACAGCTGCACCTGCGACCTTTCCTGAGTCAAGTGCTGCTGCAAGGTCCTCTTCGACTACAAGCGGTCCTCTGCTGTTGTTGATGAGCAGGACTCCGTCCTTCATCTTGGCAATGGATTCCTTGTTGATGATGCCCATTGTATCCGGGAAGAGTGGGCAGTGGAGGACGATCACATCGCTCTTTGCAAAGAGCGTATCCCTGTCGACATACTCGAAGCCCTCTTCCACGAATGCCTTGTTGACAAAGCTGTCGTTGACGATGACATTCATGTTGAGAGCCCTGGCGATCTGACCGGTCCTGTGGCCGATCCTGCCAAAGCCTATGATTCCCAGAGTCTTTCCTGCAAGCTCGATGAGAGGGTAATCCCAGAAGCACCAGTCGATATTGTTCTCCCACCTTCCCTCGTGCACAGCGTCGCTGTGGTGTCCGATGTGGTGGCAGAGCTCGAGAAGAAGTGCAATTGCGAACTGGGAGACCGAGTCGGTTCCATAGGTAGGTACGTTCGATACTGCGATCTTCTTCTCCTTTGCAGCGTCACAATCAACTACATTGTAGCCTGTTGCCAGGACGGCAATGAAGCGGATAGATGGACACCTGTCAAGCGTTGCACGTGAGATAGGGGTCTTGTTTGTGATGACGATCTCTGCTTCTCCGATTCTCTTCTGGATCTCTGCCTCGTCATATGGAGTGCGGTCATAGACCACAGTCTCGCCAAGTGCCTTGAGTGAATCCCAACTGAGATCTCCAGGGTTCTCTGTATACCCATCAAGTACTACGATTTTCATGTTGTCCATCCTTTGCAATAAAAAATATCAGGTGGGACGCAAGCCCCACCTAGAATTATTACAGATTATCTGCAATCTTCTCAATAAGTTCTACGGAAGGAGCCTTCCTGTCTATCTTGGAGACCTCGACGATGAGCTTGAAGAGGTCGACCTTCTTTGCCTCTGCAATGTCTGCAAAGCGCTTTGCAAACGAGGAGTGGCAGCCGGCCATGCCGTAGATCAGATCGATAGGCTCTACTGGAACCCTGTAGCCATATGGCTTCATTGCAGGCTCGAGCTCATCATCGATGAAGTGGATGAGAGTGTAGAAGTCAACGTAGTCGAGCTTGCCCAGCTTCTGGAGGGTAGCAGTGATGATCTCGGTTGCACAGTTTCCTGCGCTTCTTGCCATGCCCATGAGGCCACAGTCGAGGACTGTTGCACCGCCATCGAGGGCTGCAAGTGCGTTTGCAACTGAAAGACCGAGGTTGTTGTGTCCGTGGAAGGCAACTGGGATGGAAAGTTTGCTTGTCAGGGCCTTGCAGTACTCTCTGACCTCATCTGGGGTCATTGTACCGGCGCTGTCCATGATAGTGATCTCATCGAGACCTGCATCCTGGAGCATCTTTGCCTCGTCTGCAAGATCCTCTGCAGAGAGGATGTAGCCCTTCATCATGGAGAAGCGGCACTTCATACCGTACTTCTTTACGAGCTTGATGCCTTCGATTGCATTCTTTCCATCACCGGCGTTGGCACCGATCCTGAGGAACTTCAGGCCGTAGCTTGCGCCGAATGCGATGTTCTTCTCATTGGCATTCTTCACGCCCATGAACATACCGATCTCAGCCTGGGGAAGGTATGGCTGGATGAGCTCGAGGTACTCCTTGTCAGTGAGTGGTGCGATCGACTTGTCTGCCTCATAGGCGCCAAGTCCGAGGCAGTTTCCCATCTCGATGATCTTGATGTTGGACTTGATGAGTCCTTCGATCATCATCTTTGTAAGCTCGGCATTGAAACCTCTGCCGACGACGTTTGCTCCATCACGGAGTGTACAATCCATAAGTACCATAGTATTCTATTGCTCCTATAATTATCTCTTGATATCCATTTCGACAGTGTACTGGTCTGCAAGGGCCTTGAGCTCTCCGTAGACATTCTCGGACATGTCGATTCCGTTCTGATTCCTGTCCTTGCGCTTGTTGACCTCGATCTCACCTGGCATGAAGATTGCTGAGTAGCCCTTTGCAAGTGGAAGACCCTTGATCTCGCCTACGAACTCATCGAGGCGCCTGATGTAGGTATCATAGTCCGTGAACTTCGAGATGTCGATTGCACAGAAGAAGTGGCCTACATCCTGTGGATGCTCGAAATCCTGCCAGAAGTGGTTGATGTGGGGACCGTACTGGGCTCCGGAGAGGATGCCGCAGAGGATCTCCATGAAGATTGCAATTCCAGAGCCCTTCGGACCACCGATAGGGATCAGGGTGCCATACTGGCCCACTACAGGATCCGTACATGGATTTCCATCCTTGTCCAGGACCCAGCCCTCTGGAATCGGCTTTCCAAGCTTTGCAGCGAGTATGATCTTTCCCATTGCGACTACAGATGGTGCCATATCGAGAGTGATCGGGTCTGTAGAGGTCGGGGTAGAGATTGCGATTGGATTTGTGCCCATGAACTTCTGTGAGGAACCCCATGGTGCGATGTTAGGTGGTGCGTTTGTACCGCAGATACCTATGCAGCCCTTTTCTGCTGCCATTCTAGAGTAGTATGAGGCTGTACCGAAGTGGTTCGAGTGGTTGACTGTCGCAAAGCAGCTTCCATTCTCCTTTGCCTTTTCGATACACCTGTCCATTGTGAACTTTCCGGTTACCATACCCATCTGGTTGTTGCCATCGATGGCCAATGAACCTGGGTACTCCTGCATGATGATGGGACCTCCGGAGTGGGCAACTACACCTGTTCTGATCCTCTTCATGTAATTGGTGATTCTCGATACTCCGTGCGATTCTACACCGGAGAGATCGGCATCTACAAGATTGTCGGCGCATACGTAGGCGTCCTCTCTTGAGAGTCCTTCCTTCATCATAAGCTCGGTACAGAAAAGTCTGAGTTTATCCGGATCGATTTTTATGGTGCCTGCCATTATGTTTCCTCCGCAGAATTTCTATTGTGCTGTTCAACTGATTCTTCCAGTAGCACTATTTCCGCCTGCATCCGATTACGAGGATGCACAATACGATATCTTCTGCAGGGAAGACCCCTGCAGAAGACCCCTTGGCCTTACTTGGAGGCCATGTACTTGTCGTAGGATTCCTGATATGCCTTTGCCCAGTTGTCCAGCATCTCCTTTGCTGTCATCTGACCGGTCATGACATACTGTGATTCGGTATCCATCTCGGTGTAGACCTTGTTCCTGCCAGGAAGCCAAGCATAGCTCTTGTAGAACTTGGTGTTAGGATCGAGCAGGAGCTGAGCTGCTGCCTTGTACCATGGAAGGTCGTTGATCCAGGATGAGGTCTCGAGGATAGGCTTGCAGACTGGAACTACGCCCCAGAGCTGAGCATACTCGTCGACCTGTGCGCCTGTGGACATGTAGGTGATGAAATCCCATGCGACATCCGGATTCTTGCAGGTCTTGGAGATTGTCATACCACCTGGCTGGAGCATCAGGTTCATGGATTCGCCCTTGGCGTTGAGAGGCATGCCCATTGCCTGGAACTTGCTCATATCGCCACCGAAGGCCTTGTCGTGATCAGCTGCAGAACCGAGGTTGTGGATGATCATACCGGCATTTCCGGAGTCGAATGCAGCAGAGAGCTCTGTCCATCCGTAGTTGAGGTCGCCCTCAGCTGTGCACTTGCCATAGAGGCCGAAGTATCTCTCTACGAACTCGACGTTCTTGGGATCGTTGATGGTACACTTGCCGTTCTCGTCGAAGATGGAGTCGATACCGGAGTATGCATACATCTGTCTGTCGAGGAACTTGGAACCACCCTTGCCGCCTCTGATTGCAAGACCATATCTCTTCTTGGACTTGTCGGTCATCTTCTCAGCTGCTGCGAAGAAGTCCTCCCAGGTCTTGATGCCATCGTTGAATCCAGCCTCCTTCAGCCAGTCTGCACGTACCCAGAGTGTGGTAACGGAGATGCCGTTAGGAATGTAGTAGAGCTTGTTCTGGCCGGAAAGGTCATACTCTCTGACTGTATCGATCGAGCCAGGGAGGATGGAGTCCTTGTCTTTCCAGGCGTTGAAGTAGTCATCGAGAGCGATGATGTAGTCGCCAGCTGCCTGTGTGCTCACATCCGGACCGGAGGAGAGGAATACATCCGGGCCCTGTCCTGCCTCATAGGCTGTAAGGACCTTGTTGGCAGCCTTGTCAGGAAGGCTTGTGACCTCGATCTTCACGTTTGGATGGCTCTCCTCATACTGCTTTGCCATCTTCTCGACGTAGGCAGTTCTCTCTGGAGTTGCGAACTCTGACCAGAAGGTAAGAGTGACCTTCTCATCAGCAGCCTTGGCCTCGTTCTGACCCTGAGCGAACAGACTCATTGCAAGAGCGATCATGAGTACGGTTGCTAATACTTTCTTCATTTCTATCTCCTTTGTTTTCAATCCTTATGGACTGTTGTCAACCTTTGACTGCACCTGCGTTCATGCCCGATACAAGATGCTTCTGTACATATGCAAAGAGCAGGATAGGTGGGATGAGTGCGATGATGCATCCTGCTGCGAGCGATGCATAGTTGGTGGAGTACTCGCCGACGAGGTACTTCAGACCTACCGACATCGGGAACTTCTTGGCACTGGTAAGCAGTGTGTACGAGAGAAGGTACTCGTTCCAGCAGGTGATGAATGCGTAGGCGATTACTGTAGTGAAGCCAGGTCTTACTGTCGGAAGGATGACCTTCTGTATGATCTGTCTCCTGGTACAGCCGTCGATTGCAGCTGCCTCATCGACCTCCTTAGGGATGTTTCCGATGAACGACTTCATCATGAGCGAGTTGTATGGAAGACCCGATGCGATGTGCAGCAGGATGATTCCGAAGAGCGAGTCCGTCAGGTGGATCTTCACCATCATTATGAAGATTGCGCTCATGTTGAATGCGATTGGGACCATCTGGGTCATCAGCAGCAGTACCATGAAGGCCCTCTTTCCCTTGAAGTTGAAGCGGGAGAGTGCGTAGCCGTTGAAGAGTGCGAGCATGCCGATGAAGAGAACCGAGCCTGCCGATGTGATTATGCTGTTCACGAAGAAGCGGTTGATGTGGTTCTCATTCCAGACGTAGTAGTAGTTCTCCAGTGTGAATGGCCTTGGAAGGATGGAGAATGGACCGCTGATTACGCTCTGACCTACCTTGAAGGAGACAGAGAGCGACCAGAGGAGTGGGATGCCGATGAAGAGCAGGAAGCAGAACATCGGGACATAAAGTACAAAGAATCTTGTGATCTTGTTCTTCTGGCGCTGTGTCATTCGTTGACCCCCTTTCCGAAGTTGTTGACCTTCAGGTAGAAGACAACATAGAAGGAGAGGATCAGGAAGAGAATGACAGTCAGTGCGGCACCGTAGCCATATTCACCATTCTCGATCGATGTCTTGTACATATATATAGGAAGAGTGAGAGTCTTTCTGACAGGGCCGCCATCGGTCATTGTCATGATAAGGTCGACCTGCCTGAACTCCCAGATGGTCCTCATCAATGTGGCGAATACGATGGACTCCTTCATGCATGGGACCGTGATCTTCCAGAAGCTGTTCCAGGCGGAGGAACCGTCTATCTTTGCAGATTCGTACAGCTCGGTAGGGATGCCCTGCAGACCTCCGAGGAGTGTGATCGTGAAGAACGGGATGCCTCTCCACAGCTCTGCGATTGCGACGGCCTTGAAGGCTGTACCTACATTCTGTACCCACGCCTTTGCAAGGTGCGGAAGTCCTACCATCGTGAGGACATTGTTCAGAAGACCGATATGCTCGTTGTAGATGAGTGTCCAGAGCATCGTGGTGAGAACGCCGGATACTGCCCAGGGTGCAAAGCAGATCGTCCTGACAAGGCCTCTGCCCTTGAACGACTGGTTGAGTATCAGAGCGAAGATCATGCCGAAGAAAAGCTGGCAGATTACCTCGGTAGCAACATACTTGACCGAATTCTTCACGCACACCCAGAATACCTGGTCCTCGGTGAATATCTTGTGGAAGTTTGCAAGTCCGACATTGTGGATGTTCTTTGGCATCATCCTGTCGTAATCGGTCACAGAGTAGGTAAAGCCCTTGAGCATCGGATAGATGCAGAAGAGGCCAATGAATGCTATCGTCGGGAGTATTAGCAGCAGAGGGAATACCTCATTTTCATGTCTGCTGTAGAGTGATACCTTCTCGGATTTTTTCATTTGCCCTTTTTTTCCTTATAATGGTTACTTAATTATGGGTAGCAGAAATCATTTCCATCTATGAAAGGTAATGAAAATTTTGTTTCAAATTAAAACATCAATCGAAAATATTTGACAATTTTAATACATAACGTTTAAATTTTAAACATGGAAATCAAGGTATTAGTCATAGCTCCAAGCGAGCCGATAAAGAATCGTTTCGAGGAGGCCAGGAAGGATTTTCCCGACCTGATAATGGATATAAAGGTGGCCAATCTGGCAAACGCCATTGCCCTGGTAACGAACCTCGGTGACGAGTACGATGTAGTGATCGCCAGAGGAGAGACTGCACGACTCGTCTCGCAGCACATCGCGATTCCCCTGGTCGAGATGCAGATGTCCGGCTTCGATGTGCTCTCTGCAATAAGGCAGGCCGAAAGCCTCCATATGCCCTTTGCAGTGGTCGGATACGAGCAGATGACAAGGAGCGCAAAGCGTCTCAACGAGATGCTCGGCTACGATCTCGACATCTACAGCGTCTCCAGCTCCGAAGAGACCGTGGATGTGATGAAGAGCATCAAGCAGAAGGGTTACAACCTCGTCGTCTGCTCGCTCGGATCCGATCATGCGGCCCGCTATGAGGGGCTCATTCCGATCATGGTCATGACCAGCAACGAGTCCGTATACGATGCACTCAAGCAGACGCTCCTGATCGGAAGCCATGTTGTGAAGTCGCGCATGGCTGTCAACTTCAACCGCAAGCTGCTGACCGAGGGGGAGCAGAAGATGATCGTCTACACCTCGGACTGCGTCCTCGTTCTCAACACCTTTTCCGAAGATGAGACCTATCCTGTGGCACTGTGCGAGAAGCTGCTGCAGCACAAGACAAGCAGGGACCAGACGGTCGAGAGACTTCACGATGGAGTCATGTACTCTGTAAGGCAGCAGAGTGTGGAGGTGAATGGTTCAGGCTACATAGTATTCACTTTCATGACCAGGCCGATGCCCTATATCCCACAGCGCAACGAGATCAGGATATTCTCCAAGGATGAGGTATTCGATGCCTTCCTGATGCACTTTCCGCAGTTTGCAAGCTCGATAAGCGACGATCTGGGCGTCGATATCTCCTCGACTGCCAAGGCCTCGACTCCGGTGATGCTCCTGGGCGAGGCGGGAACCGGAAAGGAGCAGATAGCCGCACTCCTGTACGTAAATGGCAACTACTCGAACAAGCCGTACTACATAATCGATATAGAGACACTGGGAGACAAGGGTTGGAATACGCTGATGTACGGAGATGACTCGCTCCTGGTCGAATCCGGACTGACGATATACCTCAGGCATCTGGACAAGATATCATCACAGCGCCTTCAGCATCTGAAGGCCATCGTCAACGACTCGAGTCTCGAGAAGAGAATCAAGCTGATATTCAGCTGCGATATAATTCCAGGAACGAAGCTTCCTGGCGAGATAGTGGAGTTCATCAACGAGCTCGGCGTCATAACGATCCAGCTGAAGCCACTGAGGCAGAGGAGGAGCAGCGATGTCTCGACTCTCTTCGCCATGTATATAAATACAATGGATGAGAAGTATGGCAAGAATGTCATCGGACTCACTGCAGAGGCGGAGAGGCTGATGCTGGAGTACCAGTGGCCTGACAACCTTCTGCAGCTGAGACGAGTTCTGTCCGACCTTGTAGTCAATACAAGCTCCTCCTATATCGATGCCGACCTGGTAAGAAGGGTGCTCGAGGATGAGAAGCTGAAGCTCACATCATCGCAGGCGCTCTCCTCTGTCATCGACATAAACAAGAAGATGAGCGAGATCGAGAAGGATGTCGCCAGGGCCGTTGTACTCAAGACGAATGGAAACCAGAGCCAGGCGGCGCAGAGGCTCGGCATCAGTAGAACGACACTTTGGAGACTGCTGTCCTGATTGTTTCAAAATTCATCATATATGACCGTTGTGTATTTTGAATAAATCATCTTATTGATACAATAATGAACAGCATACAAGGAGATAGCAATGAAGAGAATCATTGACCTTACGCACACCATCGACCCTGAGAAGGTCCAGAGGAAATTCTCTATCGAAAGGGTCGGCGCAGATACAGTCAACCACAATGTCGTCAGAATGGAAGGGCAGTGGTACATCATGACCAACATCAGCATGGTATCCCATATCGGTACCCATATCGAGGTTCCATTCCACCTCTACAGGTCGGGTCTGGATCTGGCCCAGGAGCCGATCGACACCTTCTATGGTGAGGCGATAGTACTTGACTTCTCTTCTATCCAGAAGAGAGTTCCGATCACAGCCGAGATGTGCCAGGAGGCAATCGAGAAGGCCGGCGGAATCAGAAAGGGCGACATAGTCCTCTGCAACCTCGGCTACGCAGACAGGTACGGAACCGACGAGTACTCCCAGAGCCCGTACTTCTCGGAGGAGGCAATGGAGATTCTCGTCAACTCCGGAATGAAGATGATGGGTGTCGATGCAGGTGGTGTAGAGATTCCAATGTCCGAGGAGCATGTCAATCACGACAGACTCTTTTCCAGGAATATTCCACTTATCGAGAACGTTGCAAATCTGAACGCTCTTCCAAAGGGCAGATTCGAGGTTTCCGCCTTCCCTTATCCGATTCGGGGTGTCGAGGCCTTCATCGTGAGGGTCGTCGCCTACGTCGATTGAATGAGTCCCCATCTCTGATGGGGCTTTTTTTGCCCATTTCCGCTTTTGGGACATTTGCAACAGTTTCAGTTAATGTGAAGAAATAACGTTGAATAATCAACTTTTTGTTTTAAAAAGCTGATTGGAATATTAACCTAGGTTTCAAATTTAAACATTTCTTTCACTTTATCGAGTAGTCCACTCTCCATACTCGGCCGATACTTTAGTTACGATTCAATCTGTATTTATTGAATTGTTCAAATGTGAAACAGTTTTCCAAAAGGAGGAAAATATGAAGAAAGTTCTTATTGCTATGATGGTCGTGGCACTCGCTGCTTCCATGCTCTTTGCTCAGGGTGCAAACGAGGCTTCTGGAGCTGCTGCAGCCAAGTATCCTAATGGCGATGTCAATTTCATCATCCCGAACGCTGCCGGCGGTGGCAATGACCTCACAGTCCGTGCAATGATTCCTGTTCTCCAGAATGTCTGGGGGGTAAACGTTGTTCCTCTCAACCAGAAGGAGTCCGGTGGTGCAGTTGCAGCAAACAACATCATGACCGGAAAGGCCGACGGCCAGACCTTCTATTTCAACTCCCAGTCCCTCATCCTGATGAAGTACGGCAAGATGCCGAACATCGACCTTTCGAAGTTCCAGGCTGTTGCCCAGGTCGTACAGGATACAGGTAACATCTACGTCAAGGCAGATTCCCCATACAAGACAGTCGAGGATCTCTTTGCCGCAATGAAGGCCGGCAAGCTCAAGATGGCCCACAACGGAAAGGGCGCTCTCTGGCACCTCGCTGGTATCAGAGTATCCAACCTTGTCGGTGCAGATACCCAGTTCGTCGCATACACCGGTGGCGGTTCTCCAATGCTCACAGCTCTCGCAGCAGGCGAGGTCGACTGGGCTATCGAGAACGTAGCAGGTGGCAAGGCAATGGTCGACTCCGGTCTGATCAGACCACTCGCAACCCTCGGTGAGGAGAGAGTCTCCGCATACGATATCCCGACCCTCAAGGAGCTCGGATACGACCTCGTATTCCCAGTATGGAGAGGCGTCTTCACTACCAAGGGTGTCGATGAGGCTACACTTGCAGAGATCGACAAGGCATTCAAGGCAGTTGTCGAGTCCGATGACTTCAAGAAGTACTGCGAGACCAACTCCTTCCCAATCAAGTATAGAAACCACAGTGAGTTCCAGGCCTTCTACGAAGAAGAGATCAAGGTCTACGACGAGCTCATGAAGAATATCTGATCATTAGTTAAAGTCTTATACAGCTCTGCTCCCTCCTGGGCGGAGCTGTAGTTTTGCAAAGGGGTTCTCAATTAGATGAAAGATTATATTTCCGGAATTGCCGGATTGCTCGTATCCCTGTATGTATTTCTGGAGGCGATGAGCTTTTCCACAATGGAGGATGGACTGGCAGGCAACCCTGCAATGTATCCTATCGCCCTGGCATTCCTTCTGGCCCTCCTGTCGCTTGCCCTGCTTATCATGGCAATGCATAGAAGAGAGAAGGTCGCATTCTCCTTCAACAGAGCTCTCTGCACAAAGGTCGGCATCTTCATGGTCGCCATGGTCCTTTATGCACTTCTTATCGGTGTTCTGGGCTTCGTCCTCACCACGCTTGCTTTCACCATCTTCATGATCAACTACCTCGGTGGAAGCAGAAAACAGAGCATTATCTATGGTGTTCCATTCACCATTATCGTATATCTGTCGTTCTCTCTGCTTCTGAAGGTCCCTCTTCCGAAGGGCTTCATAGGTTTCTAGGAGGCTGAACATGTCTGGATTATCTCTATACACTGCGGGACTCAGTCTCTTCAACATCACGACATTGATCGCTCTCGTGGGTGGTTCTCTGCTGGGAATCATCATCGGAGCGCTTCCCGGTCTTTCTGCCATCATGGCAGTATCGATCCTGCTGCCACTGACCTACGGCATGGCACCGCAGTCTGCAATTCTGATGCTGCTCGGTGTCTACTGCGGCGCCAACTACGGTGGCTCGATCGCAGCAACGCTCGTCAATATCCCAGGAACACCATCTGCAGTAATGACGACTCTCGATGCCTATCCACTTGCGAAGAAGGGAAAGGCCGGACTTGCAATCGGTGTTGCAACAGCTGCTTCTGCAATCGGTGGCATCTTCTCTGTAATCGTACTTACCCTGATCTCGCCGATCATCGCGCGCTTTGCTCTTAAGTTCACAAGCCTCGAGATGCTTGCAGTATCGATCTTCGGAATAAGCATCATCGCCTTCATAAGCAAGGGCTCTACGATCAAGGGTCTTATGGCAGGTATCTTCGGCCTTCTCATCGCCACTATCGGCTTCGATCCGCAGTCGGCCGTACCTCGCTTCACATTCAACTCCCTCTACCTCAACTCAGGTGTCCAGTTCACATCTGCAATGATCGGTCTCTTCGGTCTTACAGAGATAATGCTCTCGGTCGGAAAGGCAGGCGGAGACAGAAGCGGCGCCATCGAGGAGGTAAAGAACACCTTCGAGTGCTTCAGGCACATCGGCAAGTACTTCGGCAATCTGATGCGCTCCTCGGTCATCGGTGTCATCGTAGGTGCAATTCCTGGAGCTGGTGGAACGATAGCCTCTATCATCGCCTATGCCCAGCAGAAGAAGCTCAGCAGACATCCTGATGAGATGGGAGAAGGTGCAATCGAAGGCATTATCGCCGCCGAGGCTGCCAACAACGCCTGCTGTGGCGGTGCAATGACGACGCTGCTCTCACTCGGAATTCCAGGTGACTCGGTAACTGCAATCCTGATGGGTGCCTTCATCATCCACGGCATGCAGCCGGGCCCGAACCTCTTCAATACGAACTATCCACTGGTCTCTGCAATCTTCATCGGCATGTTCATCATCAACATCATGATCCTGGTACTCGGACTTACCGGAGCTCCATACTTTGCAAAGCTCCTGAAGTTCCCACCGTACCTTCTCAATTCGATGATCCTCGTTCTCTGCGTCGTGGGAACCTACGGTGTCCAGAACTCCCTTTTCGATATAAAGGTCATGCTGGTATTCGCAGCACTCGGCTACGCCTTTGCCAAGCTCGAGATTCCAAGGTCCCCGATCGTCCTTTCCCTGATCCTCGGTCCTCTCATGGAGGAGAACCTCAGAAGGTGGATGCTCCTTGCAGATGGAAACTACTTTGGATATCTTATCGAATGCTGCGCAAAGACACCAATTGCCCCGATCATCTTTGCAGTGACTATCCTCACGCTCGTATCTCCTCTCTTCTCTAAGAGGGGCAAGAGTGCACTCAGCGAGGATGCTCTCGAGCAGTACGAGGCAAAGAACGCAGAAAACAAATAATTCTAAGGAGAAAAGAGTATGGAATACAGAGTTCTTGGCAAGACAGGCATCAAGGTCTCCCAGCTGGGTTTCGGTACAATGAACTTCGCCAGTGGTGTCGATGAGGCAATGGCAAAAAAGCTCTTCGACCGCTGCAGGGAGAAGGGTGTCAACCTCTTCGACTGTGCAAACATCTACGGCCAGAACCGCTGTGGCGAGGCAGAGGAGATTCTCGGAAACTGCATGAAGGGCCAGAGAGACGACTGCATCGTGATCAGCAAGGTCGGAAATGCCAGATGGAACAGGCCGGACAATGACGGCGGGCTCTCCAGAAGACACATAATGCTCGAGGTCGAGAAGTCCCTCAAGAGGCTGAAGACCGATAGAATCGATATCTACATGATCCACCACATGGATCCTGTCACTCCCATCGAGGAGACCATCAGGGCCTTTGACGATCTGCAGAGACAGGGCAAGATAGTATATGCAGGAATAAGCAACGCAGCTGCCTGGCAGATTGCGCTCTCTCTTGGGATCTCAGCACGCGAGGGCCTGGGAAGATTCGAGGTCGTCGAGCCAATGTACAATCTTGTAAAGAGACAGTCCGAGGTCGAGATCCTCCCGCTCTGTGTTGACCAGAATATAGGTGTAATCACCTACTCACCGCTCGGAGCAGGACTTCTTACCGGCAAGTACAGGGGTGGAAACCTCAATGTAGAGGGTCGTCTTACAAAGAGTGCCAGATACTCTGGCAGATACATCGACGATGCGAACTTCAAGGTCGCAGATGACTTTGTCGCACATGCAGAGGCACACGGTGTGAACCCGACACCACTTGCAATTGCCTGGGCAATGAGCAATCCTGCAGTCACATGTCCTCTGATCGGTGCAAAGAATCTCGAGCAGCTCGACCTCGCTCTCTCAGCTGTGGACATCAGGATGACCCCGGAGTGGAGAGCCGAGATCACGGCACTCTCGATCGAGCCACCTTCGGCGACCGACAGATCAGAGGAGAAGAAGAACCCCAACATTTTTGGACATTGAGTATGGCAGCATCAAAGGAAAACAGATTCAGGACCCTTCTCAACGAAGGCAAGCCTACAGTAGGAACAAGAATATGGACAAGCCAGACCTTCTTCGTGGAGGGGCTTGGCAGCACAGGCTACTTCGACTATGCAGAGTTCGTCGCAGAGTACGCCTCCTATACGCTTGAGGAGCTGAGGAACTTCTGCATCGCAGCAGAGCTCCACGGAATGTCCTCCATGATAAAGGTCGACTTCCAGAACAGGGGCTTCGTTGCCCAGAAGGCCATAGCCTCCGGCTTCCAGGCGATCAACTTCGTCGATTGCAGGAATGCAGACGAGGTAAGAGAGTGCATCAGGCTCACAACTGCAGAGACCCCGGAGGATGGAGGCATCTACGGCTTTCCGAACAACCGCTTCATAGGCTGGGAGCCCTGGACGACACAGTCCAACCATGCAAGGAGGCTGAGGAACATCGTAAGGTGCTTCATGATCGAGAAGAACTCGACCATAAAGGTGCTGGATGAGGTCCTCTCTGTTCCCGGTGTCGATATGGTCCAGTTCGGTCCATCCGACTACTCGATGAGCTCGGGTCTGGACTTCAAGGACAATACTGCAAAGGTAAGAGCAGTCGAGAGGGATGTGATAAAGTGCGCACTCGAACACGGAGTCAGACCTCGCTGCGAGATACAGAGCGTAGAGGATGCCCAGTACTATATCGATTTGGGCGTAAAGGACTTCTCGATGGGCGATCAGATGAAGCTGCTGTTCCGTGATTGGAATGCTGATGGCAGTGGAATTCGAAGGGTCATCGGAGAAAATAGCTTGTAGAATGGACTGCACTCCCTTTTTGGGGGTGCATTTCTTGATTGAGAGATAACTATGGAAAGAAGATGTCTTGTTGTAAGGAAGGGTGACGATGTTGCCGTTCTCCTCGAAGAGGGAAAGCGTGGTGACCACGTTGTCACAGTAGAAGGTAGAGTGGAGCTTCTGGACGATATCCAGATGGCGCACAAGATCGCAATCCACGATATTGCCAAAGGCTCTGCGATAATCAAGTACGGTCAGGAGATCGGTATTGCCAGCAAGGACATCAGGAAAGGAGAGTGGATACATCGCCACAATCTCGTCTGCGAGAGAGGAAGAACAGAGCGTGCCGACAGGAAGCACTCCGAAAGAACGAAGGAGAAATGGACAGGACCGTATAGTGGAAAGAAGATGACCTTCATGGGCTATAGAAGGCCATACGGTGGAGTCGGTGTCAGGAACCACCTTGCCGTTATCTCGAATGTCTTCTGTGCGAATACTGCGGCCGAGAAGATCGCGAGGGCGATTCCGGGTGCGGTTCTTCTCCGTCACAACCTCGGCTGCGGCCAGATAGGCTTCGATCTCGAGCTCACTGCCAGGACTCTGAAGTCGATGGCGAACCATCCGAATGTCGGTGCTGTGATCATCGTCGGCCTTGGCTGCGAGAGACTCAAGACTCCAGAGGTCTTCGAGGATGTAAGGAGGACAACTGGAAAACCCTGTGCTCTCTTCGTCATCCAGGAGGAGGGCGGCATGGACAGGACCATCGAGAAGGCCATTGCAACTGGACGCAAGATGGCCGAGGACCTCGCAGCAGAGAAGAGAGTCGAGTGCGACCTCTCCGAACTCTTTCTTACAACGAAGTGCGGCGGTACCGACTCTAATAGCGGCCTTGCTGCGAATCCGGCTGTCGGCTACGCCTCCGACTGCGTCGTCTCTCTTGGTGGAAGCAGTGTGATCTCCGAATTGAACGAACTCATCGGAACAGAGGACTTTCTTGCATCCAGAGCTGTCTCCGAGGAGGTCGAGAACAGGATATACGATGCTATCTACGGCATAGAGGACTTCCTGAAGGGGTGCATCGAGCCGAAGCTTCCCGAGTTCAGGAACCAGCTCATCAGTCCAGGCAACTTCGATGGCGGTGTCAGTAGTGTAGTGGAGAAGGCCCTGGGTGGAGTTCACAAGTGCGGGAGTGCCCCTATTACGGATGTGCTTGACTATGCACTTCCTCCGAAGCCGGGTCAGAAGGGTCTCTATCTCATGAGCTACGAGAGCGTCGATGGAGAGGTCACTACCGGCATGATCGGCTGTGGAAGCCAGATCGTCTGCTTCACGACCGGCAGAGGAAACCCTACAGGTCATCCGATTGCACCGGTCATAAAGATAACTGGTAACCATGAGGTATACGAGAAGCTGAAGGATGACTTCGATTTCGATGCAAGCCCGATAACACTTCAGGGCAAGAGCGTCGAGGAGGTCGGAGAGGAGCTCTTCGATCTTGTGCTCAGGGTTGCGAACGGAGAGCTTACAAGTGCCGAGAGGCACGGAGGCGAGGAGCTCTTCTGTATGCCAAGAAGGCACGGACTGAGGATGATGGTCAACGACGACATCCAGAACAACTTCTGCGGTGACTGAAAGACCTTCTCTATCCTGAAGTCCGGGAGTGGTCCTGGCCCATGAGCCAGGTCACTCCTGATAGAACCTCTTCCGGTACTCCGTGGGGCTGCAGTTGAAGTGCTTCCTGAACGCCTTGGAGAAGGATATGACATCCGGGTAGCCGGTATCCAGAGCAATCTGCCCAATATACAGCGAAGGGTTTCTGAGGAAGATGGCTGCATTGTCCATCCTCACCTTTGTCTGGTACTCCTTTGGAGAGAAGCCGATAACTCTCTTGAAGGACTTGCTGAAATAGCTTCTGTCCATATTGTAGCTGTATGCCAGCTCGTTTATGTTGAGATGCTCGGCGAAGCTGTTCTCGATCTCTGTCTTTGCCTTCATCATCGTGTCAAAGCGCGTGTTGACCTTGGTCGAGTCCTTCTCCGATATGACAGTGAACAGATTCCCTATCAGGCTGAGTATGTACCACTGCTTGCCGTAGCTTATGTATTCCTTGCGTATCTTCTCGAATATTGGCCGTGCCTGTGGAAGGTACAGTATGTCGGCTTCAAGGAAGGAGGGGCAGGGCTCGCAGGTGAATCCAAGCCAGGCATAGTTCCAGGGATCGATGGCATCTGCCTCGTATGTATTCCTCTCTCCTGGTCTGATTATGAAGCACCAGTCCCTTGTCAGGTCGTAGCGCCCATTCTGTGAGTAGAAGACGCCCTTGCCGGAGAAGACGAAGTGGACGATGTAGTAGGATCTCACGTTGGGACCGAACCTGTGGTTTGGAGTGCACTGCATCTGACCGCAGTTCACAGGCCCCATGTTACCTTCGTTCGCATAGTAGAATGAGTACTTGACCACTTCCTTGCTGGTTGCTGTGTGTTCATCCATTTGTACACATTTTACCATATCATTGACGGGTTTTGCTATGTATTTCTGCCATGGTGCACCTTAATCTGAAAATGAAAGGACCGATATCGGTGGGAAAGGAATCAGTGTTCTGAGCTATTTTGCACGGGGGTCGAGATGAGTGTTCCTTTGGAAAAACACCCTAGGACAAAGCTGAGATACAGGAAGGATGTGATGCCATACATCTTCATCCTTCCCAACATGATCCTCTTTCTTGTGTTCGTGATAATTCCGATAATGGCGACCTTCTACTACAGCCTGACCAAATGGAACGGCATAGGGGCAAAGGTCTTTATCGGCTTCGATAACTACAGCAGGATATTCAGGAACAGCACATTCCGGACCTCGCTTTTCAACACCTTCATATTCACTTCTCTCGTAGTGCCGCTTGAGATGGGCTTTGGACTTCTGGTGGCAATAGTCCTTGACAAGAGGTTCCTCGGAAGGGGACTGGTCAGGGCCATTGTGTACCTGCCATGCATGATATCCACAGTCATAACAGGTCTTGCCTTCCTGTGGCTCTTCGATACAAACCTGGGCTTCATCAACTCGCTGCTGCTCTCTCTGGGAGGAGAGAAGATAAACTGGTTCACAGATAGAAGGAACGCCTTTGTGCTCATAGTGCTATCGACTCTGTGGCACACGCTCGGGACCAAGATGGTCATCTATCTTGGAGCCCTGCAGGGAATCGACAGGGAGCTCTATGAGGCCTCCACTGTCGATGGTGCAAACTCATTCCAGCGATTTCTCTACATAACGATACCTTCTCTGAGGGGAACCAATCTGTTCGTCATGATCACATCGGTCATCTCGAGCTTCAAGTCCTTCGACCTCATCTACACGATCACAGGCGGCGGTCCCAGGAATGGCACGGCCACGCTGGCACTCTACATCTACAATACTGCGTTCACGAACAACAACTTCGGCAGAGCTTCTGCAGGTGGAGTCGTGCTCTTCCTGTTCCTTCTTGTATTCACCCTGATCCGGTTCAGGATCGATAGGAGGAAGTGATATGGTCGGAAGATACATCAAAGTCAGAACATTCCTGCTGTATATGCTTGTTGCAGTGCTTTCTGCAAGCATGTTCTTCCCGATCTTCTGGATCTTCGTCACATCGGTCAAATCGGGACCGGAGGTCAGACTCTATCCACCTACGATCTGGCCCAGGGAGTTCCACTTCGAGAATCTGTCGAATGCCGTGAGGGCCTTTCCTCTGGCCCTCTGGATGAGGAATACAGTCACAGTCGCCTTCGCGGCAACAGCGATAACGGTCCTCATCAACATGCTTGCAGGGTTCGCATTCGCCAAATACAGGTTCAGGGGCAAGGGCTTTCTCTTCATGGTCGTGATCTCGACGCTGATGATACCGACGCAGGTCATAATGGTGCCATCCTTTGTGATCGTTTCGAAGCTGAGACTCACGAACACATTCCCAGGTCTGATATTGCCTGTATGTGCGGAGGCCTTCGGACTTTTCATGGCAAAGCAGTTCATCGAGGAGATTCCGGATTCACTGATCGAATCTGCAAGGATCGACGGCTGCTCGGAATTCGCAATATTCACAAAGGTCGTTGTGCCGAATGTGAAGCCGCTTATAAGTCTGCTTGTCATCTACACCTTCAGATGGAGATGGAACGATTTCCAGTGGCCGCTGATAGTGATCAGCAAGAAGGAGATGTACACGCTGCAAATGGGGTTGAAGTCCATCAGCGGAACCACCAATTTCCAGTGGAACGATCTGATGGCGCTCTCTCTCATATCGCTCATTCCGGTTGCTCTCGTGTTCATTGTCTTCCAGAAGCAGTTCGTGGATGGGGCGGTCAAGAGTGGAATAAAAGGATGAAGACAATCTGATGTTCGGACAAAACAACATAGGAGGATAAATATGAAGAGAATGTTTTTATTGTTGCTGGTCGCACTTTGCTTTGCAGCAGTATTCGCAAATGGTGTCCAGGAGGCTCCAAGCGCTGGAAAGTCCAGTTCTCTCGAGCCTGAAGAGGGTGCTGTGATCGAATTCGCCTATTGGGAAAGCACGACAAGCATAGCCGAGACCTGGAAGAGACTCATTTCGGAGTTCGAGCAGAAGTACCCTGGCGTCAAGGTCAATGCAACTGTCTATCCATCCAAGGGTTTCACGACTCAGATCGATACCAGAATGGCCGCAGGCGATTACCCGGATGTCTGTCTTGTCCAGTACACCAACGTCGGCAAGTACAAGAATACCGGCCTGATGCTCGATATCTCCGACCACTTCACAGATGAGGAGGTCGCCGGTTATGTGGATGGATTCGTGGCTCCATTCCTGGATGGCGATGCCATCTACGGTGTTCCACTGCACACCGATACCATCGTCCTGTGCTACAACAGGAAGATGTTCGAGGAGCAGGGAATCCGCATCCCGACTGGAAAGAACGATGCGTACACACTTGAAGAGCTCGAGGGCATCGGAAAGAAGCTGAAAGAGGCCTATGGACTCGAGTACGCCTTTGCCGGAGTCTGGACAGGAACAAGGGCAATGCGCCTCATGCCATTTGCCTATGAGCTTGGTGTCGACATCTTTCCGGATGGCGACTTCGAGAAGATCAACATCGATACTCCTGAGTTCAAGGCCTTCCTTGACCTCTACAGGCACTGGCTGGACGAGGGGCTGGTCGTCAAGGAGACGATCTCCCAGAAGGGAACAGGCAACAACATGCTCATGTCCGGTCTCGTACCATTCAACTTCTCCGGAAGCTGGCAGGCCGACAACATCGAGAAGGGAATGCCGGGAAATTGGGGCATGACCTACCTTCCATCCATCAACGGCAGGCTTTCAAGCGACCTTGGTGGAAATGGACTCTTTGGAATCGCAAAGACCAGATACCCGAATGCCGTCGCCACCTTCATCAAGTGGCTCAGCTCCAAGGAGATCATGACATCCTTCTGCCAGGATGGTGGCTTCATTCCTGTAAGAGATGACATCAGGAACGAGGATATCTCCTATTCGAAGTATGACAAGGAGCTCAAGGTCGTCATCGATTTCGCAACCACCCTGGATCCGAAGCTGGCTGTGGCAGCAACCTCTCCGAACTGGTCGCTGTTCAACACAATCCTCTCCGAGGAGATGGATGCTCTGGTGACCGAGAACGCCTCCAGTGAGGATGTGATCGCCAGAATGCTCGCTCGCTGGGAAGAGGAGCTCTGATACAATCCGGTGATTCCCCTGAGCCTGAAGAGGGGAATCACCATCTAAAGAAGGGAAATAGATGAAATTAGCATTTTTAGGCGCTGGAAGTGCCGTTTTTCTGAGGAACGTAATTGGAGACTGCATGCTGACCGAGGGTCTCGAGGAGATGCATTATGCCCTTTACGACATCGACAGGGAGCGTCTTCAGGATTCCTTCAGGATGTGCCAGGTCCTAAATCGAAACCTCAATGGAAATCGTTCCTCGATAAGCATGCACTGTGGTCCGGATGCTCTGCCCCAGGCGCTTGACGGTGCAGATTTCATAATAAATGCCATCCAGGTCGGTGGCTATGAACCAGCTACCAGGGCGGATTTCGACATATGTACCAGGCATGGTCTGAGGATGACCATCGGTGATACTCTGGGGCCTGCAGGTATCTTCAGGGCTCTGAGGACGATTCCGGTCCTGGATCTCTTCGCCTCGGTTGCAGAGAGGTGCTGCCCTGATGCCTGGTTCCTGAACTACACGAATCCGATGGCAATCCTTTCAGGCTATATGCAGCGCTATACGGGCCTCAGGACCGTAGGGCTCTGCCACAGTGTACAGGTCGTAGTAAAGAAGCTGCTTGCCGGCCTTGAAAGGGAGGTCAAGGGGAAGATCACATACAGGGTCGCTGGAATCAACCACATGGGCTGGCTTCTGGATGTGAGAGAGGATGGAAAGGACATCTACCCTGAAATCAAGAGGCTGTCCCTTCAGTCCACTCCAAGGGATGATATGGTGAGGCATGAGATAATGAAGCGCTTCGGCTACTACGTCACAGAGTCATCCGAACACCTTTCGGAGTATCTTCCCTATTTCATAAAGAAGAGCTACCCGGAGCAGATAGACAGGTTCGCCATCCCTCTGGATGAGTATCCGAGAAGGTGCATAAAGAACATAGAGAAGTGGAAGAACATGCGCACAGAGCTCGTCGAGAATCCGAATCTATCACATGAGAGGTCCAGAGAGTACGCCTCAAGAATCATCCAGGGGATGGTCACTGACGTGCCATACGAGTTCAACGGCAATGTGATCAACAGGGGTTCCATCGAGAATCTGCCACCGGATGCCTGCGTAGAGGTTCCCTGCATAGCCGACTCTCACGGGATAACGAGCATGATCGTCGGAAGGCTTCCTGAGCAGTGCGCTGCCCTGAACATGACTAACATCAATGTCCATCAGCTGGCAATCCAGGCAGCTGTGACACGCAGAAAAGAGGATGTGTACATGGCCGCGATGCTGGATCCACATACAGCCTCGGAATTGAGTCTGGATGAGATCAGAGCACTCTGCGATGATATGTTCGAGGCCAACAGGGCCTGGATTGGAGAATACAGATAAGGTTGCATGATCCTCGCGACATGAGGACGGCAATCAAAAGGCATCGTGCGGAATGGGCCTTGAAAAAATGGACTGAATTCCAAGTATCGAACTAAATCAATCGATTGATAACGGACTATAGGATATCATTTTCCCATAGTCCGCTTTTCGTTATGACTGCTATTCTCAGCCCTTTATCGTTTTTGTTTCTTCGACCTCCGCCATGTAGATGTTCAGCTTGCCTTCGCAGTCGGAGGAGTAGACAACATATCTGTCATCTGGAGTGAAGACAGGGTGCACATGGGCCGACTTCTTTCCTGATGTGTTGTGCTCGCAGAGTATCTCGACCTCTGCTCTGTGGTCTTCCTTGTTGTAGCGGATCAACGAGAGGTATCTTTCCGGGTGCTCTGTATCCGCTCTTATGCAGCCGGCATCTCCGCAGGCGAGTGTCTCAGTATGGTTGATGCTCACGTGGCCAGGTCTTGAGAACGGGTAGTAGTACCTCTCCTGATTCTTTCCATCGAAGTCGATGTAGAGATCTGCGAACTGGAAGAATGGCATATCCGGCTTGTAGCGGAAGGAGTACTGGGCTCCTATTCTGCCTGATGGAGTGAAGAACTCGTGGACGACCCCCTCCAGGTTGTGCTGCTGGGTAAAGAGAGGTGCGACCTCATCGGATGCGACCTTCACAGTCCACATCCTCTGTACAAGGTACCAGGGACCATCGTGGCAGAAGATCATCGAGTTGCCATCATCCGGCTTGAGGGAGGTGTGCGTGATCCTGTAGTGGCCACCGTAGACGCACTCTGCGCTGTTCGTTACGAGGTCGTACCTTATCACAAGGCTTCTAGGCTGGTTGAAGAACCTTTCTCGTGCACCTGGTGCAGACTCTGCCAGAGGGTTTGCGAACTTGGCAGTCAGAAGCGGAATCTCCTCGACGACGGAGAAGGCTATGTAGCGTTCATCGTTCGTGATCGAGAGCGAGTGGAAGTTGTAGGTTGCCGGAACATACATCAGGCGCCTTGACTCAAGGGTCCTGAGGTCGACCTCCGAGACGTACTCGTTGGAGTAGTAGTAGGCCCTGAGACCAGATGGTGCGATCATGCAGTGGGCTCCGTGTCCCATCTTGATTGCTTCTCCCTGAGTCACCTGAAGTGCCTTTCCACTCTCCATCTCGAGCAGGAAGAGCTCTCCGAAGCCGATCTTTCCGACAGCTGGCGCATTCTCGTTCTTGATTATCGAGGTTCCAGGGAAGTCGGAGACGAAGAGGGTGTACTTTCCATCCCTTGAGAACTGGGTGGTAGTGAAGTATGGACGGTCGTAGAAGGCCTTGTTGTCCGTGACCCTGATGACCCTTGCTCCTGTGGTAGGGTCCCTGTATTCCTTTCTTTCTAGCTGATAGTACTGTCCTTTCATACAACTAGGATATTAATTCGGTCATAATCATTCCACAACAGTAATTAGGCCCTGCTGTTGCAATTTAGAACATGGCAGGACAGTAGATTGTTTTACTGTCGATGACATTCCAGCTATAATTCCTCCAAGCAAAGACAGCAAAGGAGAATCGATATGGATAAGAACGAGACCAACAAGGGTTTCTATTTTGCATCGGAGTGTCCAGTAAAGGACCTCGGTGGTGGCGTGAGGAGACAGATCCTGGCACATGGCAATGACCTTATGGTCTGCCATCTCTGGTTCGAGAAGGGCGCAGTAGGCTCTGCACACCAGCACCCACATATCCAGTCAACATACATTCTGAAGGGAAAGTTCCGCTTCACCATCGGCGGTGTTACAAAGGATGTCTCTGCCGGCGACTGCCTGTACAAGACGACCGAAATCGTCCACGGCTGCACATGCCTGGAGGAGGGCGAGCTTCTCGATATCTTCAACCCACCAAGGGAAGAGTTCCTCAAGTAGGAAAGATTTCAGAGCCATGAAGGGAAGGTGTCTTTATGCACTTTCCCTTCTTTTGCTATAATCAGGAAAAATTCTGTTTAGAGGTAATGCATATGGAAATTGTCTGCCTTGACCTTGAAGGTGTACTTGTACCGGAAATCTGGATTGCTTTTGCAGAGAAGACCGGAATCCCCGAACTCAGACTCACTACCCGCGATGTACCGGACTACAATGTGCTGATGAACGGTAGAATGAAGATACTCAGAGAGCATGGACTCAATCTGAAGGATATCCAGGATGTGATCTCGACCATAAGACCGCTCGATGGAGCAAAGGAGTTTTTGGATGAGGTCAGGTCGATGACACAGGTCGTCATCCTTTCCGATACCTTCCGCGAGTTCGCCTCTCCTTTGATGAAGCAGCTCGGATGGCCTACTATCCTCTGCAACTCACTCGTTGTCGATGAGAACAACATGCTCTGCGGCATGAAGCTCAGGCAGGAGGATGGAAAGAGGAGGGCGATCGATGGCTTCAGAAGCATGAACTTCCGTACATTCGCAGCCGGAGACAGCTACAATGACCTTACTATGATCCAGAAGGCCGATGCCGGCTGTCTCTTCCGTGCTCCAGCAAGGATACTCGAAGAGCATCCTGAGCTTCCGCTCGTGACCGAGTACTCGGATTTCCTTGCCGAGATAAGGAAGTTCGTGAATGCCGAATGAGAGGTTCTCCATAAGAGGACTCTACATCGCCGTCTTCATGATCCTTGTCGGGATGACGAGCGGTTTCGTGCTTCTATCTCTTGTATATGATGGGCCTGCTGTTTTCAGGCTCATCGTCTATCTTGCCTGCATATTCGTCGTCTTCTTCATGCTGAGAAGCGTAGGAAGGCTTGCCCGGGCAATAAGGGAGGAGGAGAAGCGCAGAAGGCAGTAACTCCCATTTGACAGAAAAGGGGTGGAAGATTCCACCCCGATTCTTTTCTGTCTTCCTGAATCTACTTCAGAAGTGCCTTGAGCTCTCCAAGAGCCTTCTCGTCTATCTTCTCCCAGCTCTGGTCTCCACCCATGTGTCCACGCTCTGCACAGACTCTGTACTGGGGCTTTCTGAGATCGTACTTCCTTATTATTCCACCTGGCCTCAGGTCGAAGTTCTTCCTGATATACTCCAGGAGAACATCATCGGAGAGCTTTCCGGTGCCGAAGGTGTCGATGAAGATGCTGACAGGGTCAGTGACTCCGATCGCATATGCGATCTGGATCTCGCACCTGTCTGCAGCACCTGCTGCCACGATCGTCTTTGCGATGTTCCTGCAGGCGTAGGCTGCGGAGCGGTCCACCTTGGTCGCATCCTTTCCAGAGAAGCAGCCACCACCGTGATGTGCAGCTCCACCGTATGTATCCACGATTATCTTCCTGCCTGTGAGGCCTGTATCTGCTGCAGGTCCACCGAGCACGAAGCGTCCGGTAGGGTTGATGTAGTACCTGGTGCAATCATCCAGCATTGCAGGATCGAGGACTGGAAGGATGACCTTCTCCTTGACCTCTCTTCTCAGGACCTCAAGGTCTACATCCGGATCGTGCTGGGTAGAAAGGACTACAGTGTCTATGCGCTTTGCCTTTCCATCCTCGTATTCGACAGTGACCTGCGCCTTTCCATCTGGGCGAAGGTATGAGAGGATGCCGTTCTCTCTGGCACTTGTAAGGCTGTCCGTAAGTCTTCTGGCAAGCACGAGAGTAAGTGGCATCAGCTCAGCTGTCTCGTTCGTTGCATAGCCGAACATCATGCCCTGGTCTCCAGCTCCGAGGCTGTCCGTGCTGTCGACGCCCATTGCGATATCCGGTGACTGCCTGCTCATCGTTATGATGATCTTTGTCTGGTCGGTGAAGCCGTATTCCGGTTCTGTGTATCCGATATCCCTTATGGTCTTTCTTATGACGGCCTCCCAGTCGATATCGGCCTTGGTCGTCACCTCTCCCATGACATGTACAAAGGAGGGGCAGGCAGTTGTCTCTATAGCGGCACGTGAAAGAGGGTCCTTTTCCAGCAGTGAATCCAGAAGTGCATCGGAAATCTGGTCACAGACCTTGTCGGGATGTCCCTTTGTCACGGACTCCGACGAGAAGTAGTACTTCATATGTTTTCTCCGAAAGATGAATTCTCTCGGGGCATGCTTCTGGTCCATATCCCCTTGAGTATTCACAAGATATTCCATCCTTTGCAAACCGTCAAGTTGTACAGCTTCTGTGCAGCATCCTGCTACCGTAAATTGGATTTCTGCTACCGTAATTATACGGAAGAATAATCAGAATATCGTAAAAGCGTTTTATGTTCGAAATAATGGATAAAATAGCTTGACTAACATGTGGAAATTGCTATATTCACATTGACGGTTTCTATCATGGGACCGTCAGGAGGAGCATACCATGTCAGCAGAGTTTGTAGAGGAGATGAGAGAAAAACTGATGGACGAACGGGCCGATCTCATGCTTAAGCTGCACCGTGATGCCAAGAGGTTCAAGACCGAGTGTGCAACAGGAAGTGGCGACAGCGTCGATCTTGCAAGTGATGAAAGTGCCTTCAAGAAGATGGAAGCAGCAAACAGACTTGATGCCAAGAGATTGACTGCTGTAGAGAATGCGCTCAAGAGAATCAGCGAGAACAGATATGGAATCTGCCTGAAGTGCGGCAAGAAGATTCCCGAGTCCCGTCTAAGGGCAATGCCGTCTGCAGTTCTCTGCATAGACTGCAAGACCAAGGACGAAAGAAGACATTTCTAATTGAGATAGGGATTATTTCTTCTCTCGAAGGAGAGTGTAGTCCTGCTACCATGGCCTGGAAGTACGATATAGTCGCCTTCCAGGTTCTTTATTTTTTCAAGTGATCTGACTATTTCCTCATAGTCGCCACCCAGGTCGGTCCTTCCGATTCCCAGCCTGAAAAGGGTGTCTCCCGAGAAGAGAACTCTCTCCTTCTCGCTTATGAAGCACATGCTTCCAGCTGTATGGCCAGGGGTGGCCATGGCTCTGAAGCCGAGAGCCAGCTCGTCTCCATTTTCAAGATAGCGTTCAATTGGTGGGAAATCGAAATCCTTCGCCTTGTATACCCTGAGAAGGGAAGAACCAATGGAGAGGAGGCTTTCTCTGCATCTCTCTCCACCCCTCTCAAGGTAGGCTTTGTCGGCCTTCGAGATAGCTATTTTTGCATCTGGATATCTATCCAGGAGCTCTCTCAGTGCCAGTACATGGTCGAAATGGCCATGTGTCAGATATATCCAGTTCGGGTGCAGACTGGATTCCTCCAGCTTCGCGATCAGACCCTCGGCGGGTGCCGGTGCATCGATAAGGAGGCATTCATTCTCTTCCTTCACGATGTAGCAGACAGTTTCGATGGGTCCGATCACAACAGGCTGGATTGTCAAGCTGCTCTTCCTCAGATCTCTCTTACACTGAAGGTGATGACACTTTCGCTTTCAGCTGGGGTCTCGGGAGCCTCCTCCTTTACCTCTTCAGCCTCTGCAGCTGTCTCTTCGCAAGCTGGAGTCTCTTCGACAGCTGCTTCCTGAGGTGCTGCCTCGACTGCTGCTGGAGTCTCCTCTGCGACCTTGGTCTCCTCGACTACTGCCTCGGCAGTCTCGACTGCTGCTGGAGCCTCCTGGACTGGAGCCTCGGTCCTTGCTCTTCTCTGGGAGCTGTCCCTGTTCGAGATGTTGATCTGTACGGTCCTGCCCTTGACCTCAGTTCCCTGAAGTGCTGCAATTGCCTTGTTGCAGTTCTCTTCGCTCATTGTGACGAAGGAGTACTTGTCATGGACACGTACCGAGTAGATGTCGTCCCTTGTCACGCCAGATGTGCTGCAGATGAGGTCGATGAGGTCTCTTCCGTAGATCCTGCCCATCTTGCCGAGGTTGACATAGAGTGTCTTTGCGCCCTCGGGAATCTCCCTTGGAGCTCTTCTCTCTCTGGTCTCCTCCTTCTCTGCACGCTCGGTCCTCTCTCTTCTTGGAGCCTTCTCTGGGGCTGGAGAATCGTTCTTCTTGAATTCGCTTCTGGCGACTCTCTCCTTCTTCTTGCCGTCGACCTCTCTCTTCTTGAAGGTCTTTTCGACTGGTGCCTTCTTCTCCATCTCCCTGAGAAGGTATGCGGCAAAGTAGCCACGGTCAAAGAAGGAGACGTTCTTCTTGATGAGCTTGGAATACTCTACAAGCTCCTCTGGGTTGCTGTCGGACTTGATCAGGGAAGATATCTGCTTGATCTTCTCTGAAAGTCTCTCGATTTCCGATGGTGTGAGTTTTTCCATCTTTCTGATCACTCCTGTACACGCTCCGCTCTGCGGAGGTTAATGATGAAGACTTCCCCATGGAATACCTGCTTCCTTCTGGTTCTCTGGAAACTGACAGGTCCTGAACTTTTGGGGGATTCGACTGGCTCTGGATAGTGTGGCCAGTACGCTAACAAATCTACTCCTTGACACATTGCTTTGTCAATTCGGAGAGTTCTTCACAGGGACTTGAAATAATTATATTATTTTCAACATGCAGGAACTTGTCATCCAGATCAACGAACTAGAAGAGCGGCAGAGGGCGGCCGAGGAGAGTCTCAGAAGCTATGCCGGAAAGCTCGGAAGGACGATTGCCCATCTGGAGGGGATGAACCCAGTAGCTCCGGCCCTGAGAGACGAGTACCTGATGAGAGAGGAGAATCTCAACTCGGCAAGGGAGGAGAAGAGCCTCGTCAAGGAGCTTGTAGAGGCCCAGAAGCAGGGCAAGAGGGAGCTTGAGAGCCTCAAGGAGAAGAGAAGCACCACCACTAGGGAGCTGGAGCAACTCAGATTCAGAATCGGTGCAATTGCCTTCGAGCAGGCTCAGAGCGAGAACTGTGCTCCCGAGGTGAAGGACATTCTCGCTCCAATAGTTGCCAGATACAAGAGACTCAAGGAGAACTCGAAGGAGGGCTCCTTCTTCAGAACTACCACCTCGAAGCTGCTGCTTGCCATCTCGAATCAGGACAAGGACTTCCTTACTGCCTTCAAGGCTGTGGAGAGTGCCGGAAAGCTCGAGCTTCTGTATGGAGAGAGGGCAGGAAGTCTCGTGAACGAGTACCTTCAGCGCCTCGACAGGCTTTCAAGGATAGAGGAGGAGCTCACAGCACTTGGTGAGGACATGGGCGATGCCGATGTCTACACTGAAGGGCATGAGAAGCAGATAGACAAGAGGCTTTCCGACTGTGCCCGAGACGAGGAGGAGTCTGCAGTAAGCTATGGCATCTACCTCTTCGAGAATGCCGTGAAGTGGCTGAACGACGATACGGATCCTGGTCTTGTCGATATCGTCAGCGATATGCTGAAGACCCAGGAGATACTCGAAGAGGATACCAGACAGATACAGAAGAAGAGGACCCAGATCGAGATATACAACCAGATGGAGAAGGTCCGTATCAACGACAGGGCGATAGAGAAGCTCGAAGCTGAAAGGGAGAGACTTCTCAGGCAGATAGAGGAGCTCAGGGCCGAGAACGAGACTATCGAGAACCGGATCAGGGGTCTCGAGGAAGGAGAGGACTCTTGAGCGATACAGACGACCTCTTCGAAGAGATGCCGAAGCAACCGGAGAATGCAACGAAGCCCGAGCCGAAGAAGAGGACGAGGAAAAAGCCCTCGACCTCGACTGAAGCAAGGAAGAAGAGCGCAGAATCTGGCAAGGCGAAGACGACAAGGACAAGAAGCTCCTCTGCAACTGGGACAAGTAAGAAGAGAACCTCCACAGCTTCAGGAAAGACATCATCAGCTTCGAAGAAAGGCGATACAGCACCAGGAAAGAGTGTCAGCAGGACCACAAAGGCTCCAGCCCCCTCGCTCGAGGAGTCCAGAGTAAGGAAGAGCACGATCTCATCGTCGCTTCCAAAGAAGACACTTCCTCAGGATATCCCCGATATGTCGAACCTCACACTCTCTGAGCGCATTCACGCCCTCTCTGCAGATAAGGTCCAGATCGATGCAGAGGCCGATAGGGAGGAGAAGGAGAGAGAGAAGCTCGAAGCGATCCGCTCCTCTGTAAAGAAGAGTGCAAGGCCTATCCTGCAGGAGAAGGATATTCCCGATGTCGGGCACAGGCAGAAGAGCGAGGACAGAAGCAGACTCTTCTCGGCTCTTCTTCTGCTTGTCATACTCCTGCTGGTGATTCTTCTATGCACTCTTGTGGCAATAAGAAGCGGAGTCCTTGAGAGAGACAGCGACACCGAGGCTGATAGTGGAGCAGTATTGGATGAAGCTGTAATCGATGATGGCGTTCTGCTTCTCGAGATTCGCAGCGGCATGAGCGCAGGCCAGGTAGCAAGAAGCCTCGAAGGCATTGTCGATGAAAAGGAGTTCCTCGACTATCTCAAGGAGCATGACCTTGCAACAAGACTTCTGGTCGGCTCCTACCGTGTGCCTGTCGGAATCTCTGTTGAAAGTCTTGCCAGTGCAATTACACAGAAGAGCAGCCAGGGGAGTGTGAACATCTATGATGGCTACACGCTCTCGGAGATAGACAGCATGCTTACGAACCGCGGCCTTATAAAGGGAGGAGAGTTCCTCTCTGCAGTGAAGAGGGTCGCCTCTGAAAGGGGACTTGGCTTCGAGGAGGGGTACTTCCTTTCGGGAGTCTACTCCTGGAATGGGCCATACGAGCTTGCTGCGGCAATGCAGGACAGCCTGATGGAGCTGCTCGGAGAGAACAGCGAAGCGATACTTGCCCTGGATCTCTCTCTCGATGATGTCGTGAAGATCGCATCGATGGTCAACAGAGAGACGAAGGACAGGGCACAGATGGCCCTGATCTCGGGAATCATACTGAATAGATACCAGAGCGGCATGCCGCTTGGAATAGATGCCACTACCCGCTATGAGCTTGGAAACTGGAGTGGCAGCATCGGTCACGGAGTATTCGAAAAGGACACTCCATACAATACCAGGAGAAGACCCGGTCTTCCTCCTACTGGAATAGGCTGTCCCGGAAGGGATGCAGTACTCTCTGTACTCCATCCTGTCAGAACGGACGACATGTACTATCTCCACGATGGAGAAGGCAGACTCTACACCTCCCAGACCTATGAGGAGCACCTTGATACCTATGATAAAGTCTACTGACAGATACAACCTCCATACCCACTCCTTCTACTGCAGGCATGGACATGGAACGATAAAGGAGTACTGCGATGAGGCCGAGAGACTCTCTCTCGAGCTCTTCGGCTTCTCGGAGCACATGCCGCTTCCGGATGGATCCTTTGGCAGGACAAGGATGCACAATGACGAGATTCCACTCTATCTGGAAGATATCGAGAGGGAAGGAAAGAGCAGGAGCATGACGGTGCTGCGCGGCTTCGAGTGCGACTATCTTCCCCGCTTCAGGGACTACTTCCGCTACTATCTAGAGGAAGAGAAGGTAGATTACCTTGTCAACGGAGTGCACTTTGTGCAGCATGGAGACCGCTGCGTCTCTCCATTCGAGGACAGGATGAGCGTCGACGATGTCTATCGCTACCGTGACCAGCTCATCGAGGCACTCGATACCGGACTCTTTGCCTTCCAGGCCCATCCGGACCTGATCTTCGCCTCCTACAGAAGCTGGGACAAGGTCGCAGAGGCTGTCAGCCGGGATATAATCCAGTTCGCGATAGACCACAGGATTCCACTTGAAGTGAATGGAAATGGAATGATAAAGCCGAAAATCGGCGATGAGTACCAGTATCCAAGGAGGGTCTTCTGGTCTCTTGCCTCCGAGATGGGCGCATACTGCATAAGGAACTCCGACTGCCATGAGATCGAGAATCTTGCAAAGTCGAGAGGAATGCAGGAGGAGTTCGTCAATCAGTGCAGACTGAAAAGGGCATATCCGCTTGTCAGGAGCGGAAGGCTTGGATTCCAGTTCTAGAAGGGAGCTGGAGATGAGAAGGTCACTCTTTTCCCTGTAGAAGGGTGGAAGAACGAAAGGCTCTCTGCATGAAGGCAGAGTCTCTCGTTCTCTCTTCTTGTTCCATACAGCCTGTCGCCTACGATTGGGATATGGAGACCTGATGCCGCATGGACTCTCAGCTGGTGTGTTCTTCCCGTATGCGGATAGAAGCGCACCCTGGTGACCTTCTCTCCGTTCAATACTTCCACCTTGACCGTCTCATAGTGCGTCAGGGCTCTCTTTCCCAGCTTATGATCGACAATCTGGTAGGGACGGTTGTCCACATCGAGACGCAGTGGAAGGTCGATATCTCCACTCTGCTCTCTGACTACTCCCCTCAGAAGTGCAACATAGACCTTCTCCGTCTCTCTTGCTTCGAACTGGAGAGAGAGCTTTCTCTTTGCATCCTCGTTCTTTGCAAATACGAGGATGCCAGAAGTATCCATATCGAGTCTGTGCACTGATGGAAGCTCCGGTGCATCGGGAAAGAGGCGCTTTATCCTTGAGGAGGCACAGTCCTGCTTGTCGATTCCCTTTCCGGGTACGCTCAATAGCCCTGCGCTCTTGTCGATGACTGCGATATCCTCATCCGAGTAGAGAAGGTCGATATCGAGAAGGTGCCTTACAATAGGTCTGCACTTCTCGTCGCAGGGAGGGTAGAGAACACTCTCCCTCCTCGTTGCTGTAGGAGAACCGAACCACATCTCTGCAAGCGAAACTGGAGCAAGACCCCTTCTGAAGCAGTAGGAGAGGAGGCGTATCGTGGCACAGTCTCCAGTTCCGGTACTTGGGTTCTCTATCCCCATGTCCTCGAAGGTAAGTCTTCGCCCTGTGATGGATGAGAAGCTGTAGAGCTTCTCTAGCTCTGAGAGGCATTCAAGCGAGAGTGCGTGCCTCATCTCGGAAAGCTCTGCCTCTCCGTTCTCTATCCGCTGTGTAAGCTCGTGTATCCTTCCATCGTACCTTGCAACAACCTCTCTGTATGCATTTGCTGAAAAGCAGGGAGGAACGAAGCCCGGCACATGGACACTCTTCAGAAGAAGACCTGAAAAGGCCTTGAAGTGGACAAGCTCGCCACTTTTCGTCCTGGCGACAAGCATGCCGAGCATGAGGCCTCTCTCCGAAAGAAAGCTGTCGATTGGAAAATGTGGAGTTTTTTCCTGATAGTCGAAGAAGCCCTCTCTTCTTATCCTCTCGATCTCTTCACGAAGAAGGGACTCTGCCGGCTCTGTTGGAAAGAGGAAGTCCATTACTTGAATACTGCCAGCAGATAGTCGTTGAGTGAGGCCTTCTCGAACATCAGGTTGTAGAGTGCAGTCACAAGAGGGAACTGGGCCTCGACTCCCTTCTCCTTTATCGTCTCTCCGATCAGCTTCGTTGTCCTGTGTCCCTCGATCGTGGTGGCAGAGCTGTGCTGGTCGTATGAGAAGCCCTTGCCGATGAGCATTCCCAGAGTCCTGTTCCTCGAAAGGTCGTTGAGGCCTGTCAGTCCCAGATCTCCGATAGCGCAGTAGCGGTACATTATCTCGTCATCGCAGTGGTACATCTTCATGATGCCCCTCATCTCGTTTACTGCCTTGGTGTATACGAGGTAGTCGACGTTCGGGCTGTTGTAGCGACCCGATACGAGTCCGATGGCAATTGCATACATGTTCTTGAGGATGGATGCGAGCTCTACGGCCCTCACATCATCCGTATGGTCGAGCATCAGGCTCGTATCCTTGAAGATGACATCCTTGACGTAGTGGTAGTCCTCTATGTTGCCTCCAAAGGTGAAGGCAGTAGGAAAGCCGTTGAGGACCTCGATTGCGAACGAAGGACCCTTCATGCTTGCTGTCCTCTTGAATGGAATGTTCTCTGTAAGGAAGGCACCCTCGTCGCTCATTCCCTTTGCCAGGTTGATGACAAGTGGATTCCTGCCCTCCGGAATGTGATTCTTCATCTCGTTCGAGAATGAGACGATGAACTTCGATGGAATGACAAGCAATATGACATCTGCATCCTGGAAGATCGAGTAGTCTCCAGTTGCACTTACATCCCTGTTGAGATATCTGGTAGGGAAGTACTTCGTATTCTTGTGATACCTGTTTATCGACTCGACCACATCCGGCTCGATCGAGTGGATGACGACCCTGTTCTCGCTGTTCCAGGCAAGACGCTCTGCCATGGAGGTTCCGAATACGCCGCCACCGGCCACTACGATATTCTGCTTCTTTTCTGCATTCATTCTGATATCTCCTTGATTATATAGATCCTGGAGGAGAAGTCCGGCAGTACGCGCATGCCACTTACGTAGTTGGGTCCAGTGAACCTGTCGGCCAGCTGGATTCCCGCATACTTGAGCAGATCTCCTGGGATCCTGTGCACCTCATCCTCCTTCTGGTGGTGACTCTGGTCGAGGTCCCAGGTCTCCTCCTCTGCATCATCCCGCTTCATCAGCTGGTAGAGGCAGTTGTCCTTGACATCCTGGATTCTGAGAGGAAGGCTAGGTGAGTTGGTCTTCTGCAGCTTCTGGAAGACCATTGCTATGATTATGTCCTTCTTGGGACTTGATACTGTCCATATAGTCTCGTTTCCACTCTTCTGTACCTTGAAGCGTCCGAACTGGAAGACCTGTCGGTACTGCTTGTAGAAGTCGATCTGGTCCCTGATCTGCTTTTTCTCACTGCCTGAGAGTCTTGTCAGGTCAAGGGAGTAGTTGAGGCAGCCGAAGGCCGCAACGGAGAATCTGGCCTCGAGGCCGGTCCTCCTGAGTGTTGTCCTGTCCGGTACAGGGGAGACACAGGTCCCGCACACACCAAGCGGATACAGAAGGCCTGTTCCCTCCATGATATCGATTCTCTCCAGGACATCCGTATTCTCGCTTGTCCAGCTTTCCACGCCATATGCGAGCATACCAAGGTCGAATCTCGTTCCACCAGAGGCACAGTTCTCGAGAAGAACATTCGGGCAGCTGGAGGTGATCGCCTTCTGAAGCTGGTAGAGAGCGAGGATGTAGCGGTGCATGTACTCGCCCATGTCGTCAATGCCACTTGTTCTTGAAAAGACCTCTGCAAGGTGGCGGTTCATGTCCCACTTTATATAGTCGATGCTTGCTGTCTGTATCAGATTTCTTATCGTATCGAGAAGGTAGTTGAAGACATCCTGTCTTGTGATATCAAGGATGTACTGGTTCCTTGCAATCGGGTGCTCCTTCCTCTTCGGGTCGACTATAGCCCAGTCCGGGTGCTTCTGATAGAGGAAGCTGTTGATAGAGACCATCTCCGGCTCCAGGAAGATTCCGAAGAGCATCCCGCTTCTGTGTATGTCCTTGGAGAGTCCTGCAAGACCCTCTGGAATCTTCAGCGTATTGACATTCCAGTCGCCGAGAGAGGAGCTGTCATTGTTCCTCACTCCGAACCAGCCATCGCAGAGGAGGAAGGCCTCGAAGCCGAGGCTGGATGCCTCCTTGACAAGCTGCTCTATCTTCTGCTCGTTGAAAGAGTAGCCACAGGCATCCCAGGTGTTGAAGACGACAGGGCGGAGCCTGTTCTTCCACAGTCCCCTCTGGATGTGGTTCCTTACGAAAGCGTGCATCTCATCCTGGATACCGCTTCTTCCCCTGACGGAGTAGAGCATCACAGCCTCTGGAGTCTCGAATGCGAAGTCTCTTTCCAGCCTCGCTGTGAACATGTCGGGGTTTATGCCAGTGAGTATCCTGGTCCTTCCATATGAGTCGACCTCGATGCTTTCCGCATGTGCACCGGAGTAGATGAGGTTTATTGCATAGGCCTCGTTGCTGCCTCTTTTCTCGAGGATGAGGCCGGGGTTGTGCTCTGCAGAGGAGGCGCCTCTTCTGGATTCGTTGACTATCCTGCCGGTTGTGAGCGGCCTTGTGCAGGCAACTCTCTCACGGGCCCAGGCACCATCCAAAGTGGTAAGGTCATAGTCACTCTCCGGAAGGTCGAGCTGCAATGAGTAGGCAGCTCTAAGTATTATTCTGTCCTTTGAGATGTTCCTTACGATCGCTCTGCGTGCTATCACATCGGAGTCTGCAAATAGTGTGTACAGCAGATTGACCCTGACACCTGCAACCCTGTCGACGAACTGGATATTGAGTACCTCGGTCTCCTCATCGCTTCCAAGCGCCTGGGGAAGTGAGGTATCCATCCTGTCGATTCCTTTCGAGACCTCATGTCCTGTGTATCTGAGGTCCAGGGTCCTGAGTCCCTTCTCTGAATATGTGACTGCGAACTCGGTCGCCCTGTAATCTCCCTTGCCCTCTGTCGAGAGGATGCCCATCTCGTTCTGCAGCTGGTAGTTCGGATTATCCTCATCGAAGGATATCTCGTTGACTCTGCCGGAGAGTCTTCTGGGTTCAAGGGATCTGAAATAGAGTTCTGGGTCCGTGATCCTGTGTCCGTAGTAGAGATGCTCTGCAATGCCACCTTCAAGAATGGCGAAAACATAGCTACTTCCCTTGGTTGCCAGGTGGAAAACCCTATTCTTTATGGAAATCATCCCAGACTCCTTATCTTTTAGAGGACATTACTATTATAATATAACGAGAAGGGGATGATTTTGCTACACTGAACCGTTTCACTGGAAACAAACTGTCGAAGTTGGAGTCTTAATGGATATCAGAAGAGTTCCTCTGTGGGAATCAAGGAATGCTACATACATGAGCAACGACCTTGTCAGGGTCGTGATCGAGGACCAGGGCGATGTCACCCTCGAGCTCTCGACCCAGAACGTACAGGGAGGAAGGGTGAATGCGCTCTGCCTGCCGTATTTCAGAGGCATAGGGCAGGGTGTCAACTCGGATCCCAACTATGACTGGTACAAGGGAAAGAGCAGATTCTATCAGGCGGGCGGCATCTACATCACGTTTCCATCCTCCGACGAGGAGCACATCCTTGCTGGCAACACCTACTGGATAGTAAGGCGCTACGGCTCCGATAGCGACTTTGGCGGGGTGTGGAGATTGTCCGAGATGAAGTCGAGGGAGGAGGGGAACCGATACAGAATAAGAAAGATAGACCTCCTGGTCCCGGGACACCCTGTTCTCTACACCTTCGCGAGAATAGACAACCTCGGAGAGAGCGAGCTTGAGTGCAACCTGTCCGTGCACAGCATGCTCGGCAGCCCCTTCATAGAATCAGGCTCCTCCTTCTACACCTCCAGTGGAAACTTCATATCGTTTCCTCCAAATGTCAGGGAGGTCGCATTCAATCGTCTGAAGGCGGGAAAGACCTTCTCCGATCTGAGACATGCCCCCTCTGCCAAGGATACTACGATGGATGCTTCGTACATTCCAGGCCCGACAGGCACGTACGACTACATAATGGGGAACATAGACAGGAAGAACGATATCGGCTGGAGCTGTGTGATCAATCCACGCCAGCAGCTCATATACATGACCTTCTTCCCATCTACAAGCTCCAGGCTGGGTGATGAGTTCATTCGCTTTCCCCGTGTCGACTTTGCAATGAACTACTGTGGCAGGATGGACTCTCCCTGGGCACTGTACGATGGCGCAACTCCCGAGGTCTTCTCTCTCACCACGGGCTTCGGTCTGATGGACAGCCATGGAGAGCTAGAGGGCGATGACCGCTTTTCCATTCCTGTCGGAGGAAGCCGCTGCCTTCTCTCAGGTCAGGCCTTCACGAGCTACGACAATCCGAGAATAGGCTCGGGCTTCTACTCGATGGACAAGAGCGAACATGGCCTTGTGCTGAAGAGGACCAAGAGCTATGCATATATCCAGTGCGACTATGAATTCAGGATACTCAGGGCCCTGGCAGACAGAGTTCTGAACGATTCGGAGTAGAAATAGAAAAGGCGCCTCCATGCTCTGAATCCATCTTACTTGTTCTTGCTGGCCATGAACTTGTCGTAGGATTCCTGATATGCCTTTGCCCAGTGGTCAAGCATCTCCTTTGCAGTCATCTGTCCAGTCATTACGAACTGTGATTCCTGGTCCATCTGGGTGTAGACCTTTTTTCCTGCTTAGTTTCCTCATTGTTCAATTAACAATATTCATGCGAATTTGGACATATAGAAGAAAAGTATTTCAGGAATGAACAGCGGACCTAGAACTCCATCTGCCTGATCACCATTGTCAGTGCTATGTATGGAAATACATGCATGCAATCGTAATGTCTCTTCGAGTCGTATGTGGTCGCAGCGTAGCCTGCCACACCGACTGTGTACTGGAACTGGAAGAACTCCTCAGATGGGTAATCCGGGATGAAGGTGTATGAGATGTCGCAGCCGGCTCCTATCAGATAGGCTTCATCATTCCTGTGCTTGTAGGAGGCACTCTCATAGGGTGTGCGGGTGATGAATGCAGGTCCTGCAGAAACTGCCAGCCTGTTCCTTTCGAAGAAGGTGTGCGAAAGCGTGATGCCGACGAAGAAGTCGATATCCGTTCCCGGGTTGTCCTGGATTCCCACACTGAAGTCGCTCCTGAATAGAAGACCGAGCCCGTTTCCAGTATCCTGGTCATCTATGAGACAACCATATGCAAGAACACCGTCCACGCTCTTTCCCGGGTCATCCTCATATATCTTCTCTGCTCCGAAGCTGTATCCGAGGCCGAGACCTACCTGGCCGTACTCTGTGTAGAGTGAAAGGCCGGCAAACAGGGCTGAAGAGACGAAAGTGAGAACAATAGGGAGGACAAGCTTTTTCATGGAACAATTATGTTTATCCACAAAAGAGAACGTCAATAGAGGATTTTCAGCAATGGACTTGATTATTGGGATAAAGTTTGCTAATTTAGTTGCATACGGAGTGATGCCTGAGTGGCCCAAAGGAACGGTCTGCAAAACCGTACAGCCAGCGGTTCGAATCCGCTTCACTCCTCTACAGCAGCCCTTCAGATGAGGGGCTGTTCCTTTTTTACATTGCAGCTGCGCAGATTACAAGCATTGCCAGCACTACAAGTGCCAGGAAGATACCAATGGCGATTCTCGCTGCAGTCTGTCCTGCAGAGTGGTGCTCTGTGATCCGGGCCTCCGTGACCTCATTCCCATTCTCGTCCTTCCTGACCACGGTGGTCACCGATCTGTCCTTCTTGAATGCCAGGACGATTATGAAAACAACTATAAATAAAGCTATGAAGCCGATCATCTTCATTTACCCCCTCTGAATAGAATTACATTCAATAATTATAGATGCCTGGAAGTGGCATAGATGACAAAACCATAAGCAAAATGTGTAAAATCTGCCTTTTTACGGCTGTCTTATTCCTTAGGTAAGAAAATGCATCCAATATTTTGCATCATTATTTCATGCTGCAGAGTGCAAGTATGATTGCATTGGCCTTCTTTCTGCATAGTGCATCATGCACAAAGGAACTTCGATAGTTTGATGTCCAGATGTGATTCAACCAGCCTGTCAGCTGATAAAGAAGACTGTCCATGGCACTCATATTGATCTTGCGATAATAGAGCGCATATACTTAACTTCAATGACAACAATGCGTTATGGAGATACCTGTGTCGAAAGCAAAGGCCAAAACAATAAAACTGCTTCTCTATGAGGGTGACCTCAGTGGAGTCATAAGGCTGGAAGAGAACAGCTGGACACTTTAAGGAATCCTCTACAGTTCCCCAAGAGAATCAGTCAGGAAACTGCTCGATACCGATGCCTGCAGAAAGTTCGGCATCTATCTTCTGCTTTCTCAATCGAAAGTATATGTTGGACAATCTTCAGATCTGTCGAAAAGGATAAAACAGCACCTTGAAGGAAAGGATTGGTGGACAAGTGTTGTCATCCTTACATCCTCTTCAGATAAGCTCAATGCAACTGCAATCGATTATCTTGAAGCTGCATTGATCGAGAAGGCCTCGAATCTCAAGTGTCTCGATTGCGACAACAAGAACAGGGGAAACCCAGTCAACGTAGACGAATTCACAAAGGTCGCGTTGGAACAGTACCTTGAAGAAGCTCTTTTCTATATGGAACTGATTGGAATAACACTCTTCAATGAGAACAATGCAGCTTCCAATGCACTCTTCGATACGATGGACATCTCTACTAGGCTCAGCTTCGGAAAGCTTGGCAAGGCGGATGCCATCAGATTCCTTGAAGAGAAGGGCATTTCTCTTCCTGGCAGCAGAGAAATCAACTACGCAACCAAGCAGCCTGACAAAAAGGAGTTCTTCATGAATCCAAGGATCGAGCAGCTCGAAAGGAATTGGGTCATGATACTGAACAACACCATCACGAAGGAGTTGGTCCTGCTGAAGATACCAGCAGGCACATTGCATATAGGAGGGCAGTCAGGTCTTGTTCCTCGTCCAGATAGACCAGAACTGATAAATCTTCGAATAGATCTGGAAACCTATATCGACTCTGTCAGCAGTGTCGATTTCTCACCATTCATCATCCAAACTGTCAGGTACTGATATAATGTCTGCTTGAATCAGAACAAAAAGCCCTCTCAGGCCAGCCTGAAAGGGCAATATCAGCTATCGTCTGGAAATTTTTCCTTCCTGTCAATGAGGCTTTGATCCAGGAGGCCATTTCAGAGCTTGCAGAGGATAGGACGGTTCTGGTGATCGCCCATCATCTGAGTACGATTCGCAGTGCAGATCGGATATTGGTATTCCAGAATGGTCGGCTCGTCCAATCAGGGCAGCACGAAACCCTGCTATCTGATTCTGATGGATACTATCACAAGCTGAGGAACGCCCAAGGTTGAAACGTTGTCGGCATAAATGAAGAATTGTGCGATTGTCCTGTAAGTTAGTTCTCTTCAGGTAGGAAAACAGCTCCATGTCGCTATTCGATATGGAGCTGCCCAAACTGCATGATATATAGAATCAGTACTTCAGCTTGAAATCGATCAGGTTGTTAAGTCTTTCGCCATTTACATATCTCTTCAATTCATCATGGAAGGTCTGGAAGTGGCGAAGATATGTATTTGGTGATTTTCCAGAACAATGCGGTGTGATTATCAGATTGTCGAGCTTCCATAGAGGACTGTCCCCGGGAAGGGGTTCCGGGGTTGTGACATCAATTGCAGCACCTGCAATCTCATTGTTGCTGAGAACTTCGATAAGACTATCCTGGTCGACAAGGTTTCCTCTGCCGATATTGATTAGATATGCGTCCTTTCTCATCAGCCTGAGTCGCTCGGAACTCATGATACCTATAGTATCCGGTGTGGCTGCAAGGCTGAGAATCACATAATCTGCCCTCGTCAGTAACTGGTCGAGCTTTTCGGTAGTATAGAGCTCATCGACATAGGATGGTCTTTCGCACATGCTCCGCTTGATTGCAATTACATGCATGCCGAAGGCCTTGAGCTTGATTGCCGTCTGAGAACCGACATCTCCAAGTCCAACGATTAGAGCAGTGGAATTGTTCAGATCTTTGTTCGCATCCTTCTTGATCCACTTTCCCTCCTGTTGGTTCTTCATGAAGAACTTGAAATTCCTGGATAGTGCAATCATCAATCCGACTATATGCTCTGAAATAGGCTTGCCGTAGGTTCCCGAGCTGTTGGAGAGCATGATTGATGCGGGGTCTGCAAAGATTTCCGGATTGACATGCTTGTCCACTCCTATGCTGGAAAGGTGAAGCCACTTGAGTCTCTTTGCCTTCTTCATGAGGTCAGGATTGGGGAAGCCTACCATGACGTCTGCCCATTCCAGCTCCTCTATTGTGATGCGGTCATTGTCGGATACAGCAAAGTTGCATGTAGTGAATTCCTCTTTAAGCGATGTTATCTGTTCCTCTGTGAACATGAATCCAGGGGCAAAAACGATCAGTACATTAGTATTCATAGATATCTCCAAATTTTAAATTTTTCTATCAACCCTTCATTCCCGAAGTCGATATGCCTGCGACATAGTACTTCTGGAAGAAGAGGAAGAGTATGACCATCGGAAGGACAGCCAGAGTAAGTGAGGCCATTACCGGACCATAATAGATAGGTGGATCAGTAAAGAAGGCCTGTATGCCCAGCTGTACAGTTCGATATCTGTCATCTATAAGGACGACCAGAGGCCAGATGAAATCAGACCAGTGGAGGACATAATCAAGGATGAAGACGGTTGCAAATACAGGACCTGAAATCGGTAGTACAATCAGCAGGAATGTCTTGATCTGACTTGCACCATCTATCTTTGCTGCATCGATGAGCTCATCCGGAATATCCAGAAAGAACTGTCTGAACATGAAGATGCTGAAACATCTTGCCGTGAAGGGCAGGATCAGTGCGAATCTAGTATTCAGCAGATGCAGCTTGGTGATGACTACGAACAGCGGTACCACAATGCTGTCGAAGGGGAATATCATCAGAGCAATTATAAGAGAGAGAACGAATCGCTTTCCTCTGAAATCGAACTTCGCAAGCGCATAGCCACAGAGCGAGTTTACGAAGAGGCTTATACTGAGCATGATCGTGATGTAAACGATACTGTTCCATATATACCTGAACATCGGAACTCTCTCGAGTGCCTGCCTGAAGTTCTCCATTGTAAAACCTACTGGTATAAAGGCCTTCCAGGACCCCATTTCGCGAAAGATTGCCTGCTCTGGCTTGAATGCAGAGGCGAGCATCCACAAAAGAGGGAGTACGAATACTGTTCCTAAAACTACATTGAGCAGAATCACTATGATCGAGTTTCTTGACTGCTGGAATCTTTTGCTTCTATTCATAGTCTACTCCTCGTTGACCATTCTCTTGATTGCCGTCGAGAGGCAGAGAACAATAAAGAAGAAGATGACAGATGCAGAACTGGCATACCCGATATTCCTGAACTGCAGGCCCTGCTGATAGATGTAGTAGACAATGGTCCTCGTAGATTCATCGGGACCACCCTGAGTCATCATATAGGACTGTGTGAACATCTTCATTGCACCTATGCTCGTCATCAGAATGATGAATACCGAAACATTTTTGAGCCCAGGCAATGTTATGTGCATCAACTTCTGAAGCCAGTTGGCCCCATCGAGCGATGCTGCTTCGTACAGTTCTGGGGGCATACCCTGCAATCCTGCAAGATAGATCATCATGTAGTTGCCGACTCCCTGCCACAATGTCATTCCTATTATGGAGTTCATCGCAGTCTTGGCACTGAAAAGGAATGGGTTTGGTTCAGCTCCCACCTTGACAAGGAAGGTATTCAGAAGTCCTTGGCCCGGTGTTGGATTGTAGATGAACGTCCAAAGGATAGAGACTACTGTCATCGATGTAAGCATCGGACTGAAGAACGCAATTCTCGAGATTGCAATCGCCTTCCACTTCTGATTTACCAGAAGTGCCAGTACAAAGGAGAAGAATACCTGCAGGGGAACGAGGACAACTGCAAAGTAGAATGTGTTCTTTACGGAAACATAGAAAAGGCGATCCTGGAACAGCCTTTTATAGTTGTTCAATCCAATGAAGTGGATCTGATTTGGCTTCAGCATATTGAAGTAATTCAGACTATACCAGGCTGCCATACAGACTGGAACGATCAGGAATACTGTCAGAATAGTCAATGCTGGAGCAATGAACATGTAGGGAACGAGAGTCTCGCTCCTGACTTTTCTAGTTGATAAATACATTTTTGTACCCGATTGCTCTCTTCCAGCGTAGTGGAAGAGAGACAGAATCATTCGTTTATTTTGCGTAATTCATCTTGTAATCATCATCGATCTTCTTGACCGCATCCCTGAGCTTTGAAGCAGGATCGGAACCTGTAAGAACATCCTTTACAAGAGTATTGAAGGTTGGGTTGAGAACAGTCCAGACTGGAGTTCTTGGGCGAGGTACGCCACAGTTTGCCAACTGTTCCATGAAGATGCGGTAAGGCTCATCGTTGTACTGGGTGAGGGCGGCCATGGAGGACTTGCGAGGTGGAAGATATCCAGATGCGGGGCAGCCTGTCATATTGGCTTCGGTATTGGTCATCCAGTCTAGAAGTGCCATTGCTGCTTCCTTGTCTGCTGCATTCTTTGTCATGCCTACAGTCCAGGAACCTGTTGGTGTACCTGCCTTCCTGTCGTTGGAGACTGGATAGTATGTGACTCCATACTTGAAGTCTGGATACTTGGTCTGGAGATTGGAAATCTGATAGCATGTGCTGAATAGCATTGCGGACTTTCCATCGAAGAACTCTGTTGGGGAAGGCTCGATATTTGCAGCTTTTGTATCATAGAGCTTTTTTAGCCAGTTGAGGAACTCGACAGTCTTTGGGCTATCGAGATAGCCTGCAGTCTGAGATCCCTCTGGGTTGATCAGATCGGTTCCATTCTGTACAAGCATTGGAGAGTAGTAGTAGGTGATCTGTCCACTATTTGTGTGCATGGTTACACCGAATCTGTCTGGAGTGGACAGCTTCTGGGCAACTTCAAGGAACTCATCCCATGTCCATGCCTTGTCGGCTGTCTTAGGAGCTTCTATTCCTGCTTCCCTAAGCATTTCGATGTTGTAGTAGATGCCAACTGAAGATTCCCAAAGTGGCATTGTATAGAGTTTTCCATTGTAGGAACCCTGAGCCAAGGTTGAATCAAGAAGATCGTCCTTGCTTTCTTGCGAAACAAGACCGTCTATTGGTACAATGATATCCGCTTCCGCATACGAAGCTACTGCAGGACCATCGACCAGGATCAGGTCAGGAAGATTGTTGGCGATGACTGCAGTATTTATTTTGTCCTCATAACCCTGTGCTCCACCTTTTGGGAAGGTCTGCTGCTTTGCAGTATACTTGCCCTCGTACTTCCTGTTGAAGTTGTCGAGCATCTCTGTCCACCAGGCCTCGATCGGTGCAGTGTTCTGTGGTCTCCAGATTACAATCTCCTTTACAGGTTCCGGACCCTTGGACTGTGCTGGCGCGTTTTCATTTGAGCCATTGGCGAAAATGAAAAGACTCGTGAAAAGAACCAATAGAAGAATCAAGCTCTTTTTCATGTTTTCCTCCTGTTTTTCCAAATGCTTTCTAGCATTCTGATTTGATTATTCTTGATGCATTCAGGATTTGAGAATGCATAGTGAATTCTTCTTGAGGGGCAGGTCATGAAGTATGATAGGCAACCATAGGCTTCGCCGTTGTTCACAAAAATTTCGACAACAGACCTGTCTACGAATATTTCCAGATTCTCAAGCTGTGCAATCGATACAGCGAGAGGAGAAGGAATCGAATCCTTCTCATCATCGTATTTCAGCATTAGCTGGCAGTCCTGGTAGTACAGGCTCAGGCGACTGCTCGAATTTTCTGCCAGCGTAAGTGACATCTCAGATTTTCCAGAGAATGACAGTTTCCATACGAAGGTCATATCAGAGACCTCTTTCTCGCCATGATCCGATGCTGGAAGATCGATTGCCTCATTCTTGAGTTCTTCGATCCCACTGAAAGGGGTGATAAGCAGATTGCTCCCATCCAGTTTCAGTTCATGAGGAATGGTGAGAGAGCCGTTCGAATTCGTTCCTTCTGGTCTGTACATCCTGTAGGTGTCGGGACACCAGGCGAGTGAGATATTCCTTCCTATAGTCCCATCGAAAAGCTGAAGGGCGTAGCTGCCTCTTCCGAAGTCGAGATCCTGTATTCTGATTGTTTCAAGCTTCAGTCCCTTTCTTCTGCAGATGTAGGCCTTGGACAACCTCCTTTGCCATCCAATCTCCGGTCTGTCCTGGAGAGAGCAGAGAAGGGCACATATTCCAGTTTCTGCATTCTCGATGAAGTTGGCACATTCGAAGGCCTGGCAATCTGCATTCTCATCCTGCAGCATCGGTCCCATATAGCACCAGGCACCCACTTCATTCTTCTGATATGCAACAACGGAGCATATTCGATTGAGTGTGGTAGCTATGATCATTGTCTCGATTCCATCGATAGTTACGACCTTTGGATCCCTGAAATTGAAATCCATACCCCCATTGAAGGGGTGTGCAGCAATTACTGTTCTTTCATATGATGCTGCTATTCCATCGAAGCAGGCTTCTACCTGGGTTTCTATGCTCTCGGGACCGCGCAGAAGAGGGCTGAAGCATCTGGTGAAATACAGCTTCATCTCCTCTTTGCTACTGACAGCACATCCACTATAGGCTCCACCCTTGTAACCAATCCTGTCCTTCAATTCATCCTGAGGGAAAAGGGCGTGAGGAAGATGATTCCAGTAGAGCAGGTCCTTTGAGATTGCGTGGCCCCAGTACATGTTGCCCCATTTCACCGATGTAGGATTTGCCTGATAGAACAGGTGATATCTTCCATTGAAATAGGTAAGGCCATTAGGGTCGTTCATCCAGTTCCTAAGGGGAGAGAAGTGGTACTGATTCTTTGATGGATGGTCGTAGAACGAGGCGAAGTTCTCCTCTGTGCAGAGACACTCTTTTTCGGTATCCAGTATCGTTATATTTTCACTATCCTTGAGTCCGGGGCCAGAAATGTAGGCGTATGAGATATAATTGCCCTCATAGGTCATTTCATATCTGCTGTCAGCTTCAAGAGGGATTCTGCAGTACCAGCCCTGCGGAGATACCAGACGGGAGGAAAAGCATTCGCATTTTCTTTCTATATCGAACAGTCGGAGCTCTATTCCAGCTTCCGATATATAGAAAAGAGTCAGGACTGTGTTGTCTCTGGATTGAAATGCGATATGTTTTTTCATCTGCTATTATCCCTGTTCACGAATCTTGATGTGTCTTCAAGGAACATATCGACAGCAACTGCGACAGCGCCAAGTACGGAGGTATCTATCTGTCCCAGAATAGGTGTAGATTCCTGATTGCTGCCTTTTATCCATTGGCGATTTACAGAACTGTATTCAATTGACACCTTTTCGAAGACGTATGGAACTACCAGGGAAGAAGCAGTCTTCTTTATTGCATCAAGAAGCAGCTGACCTGCATTGGTGAACATGCCACTTATAACAACGGTATCCGGATTGAATAGATTGATGCTGTTGGCAATTGCGATACCGAGATATCTTCCAAGTTCAGATATGCATGCAATTGAGTATGCATCGTTCCTTGCTGCAGCATCGAATACATCCTGCAGGGTGATGAAATTATTTGTATTCAGTACAGAGTTCTCCGGGATATTGCATCTTGTATGGTGAAGGAACGATTGCTCGGTGCAATAGTCCGAAAGGAGTTTTCCTGTGCTGTAGTCCACAACAGTCTGTCCGATTTCCCCTGCTATGCCATAGGAGCCTACAAAAGGCTCACCATCGACGATGATGGAAGAGCTGAGTTCCTCTCCGACCAGTAGATGGAAAAGGACCTTGCACTGATGGTTTCCAAACCACCATTCAGCGAGAGCCCCGGCCTTTGCATCATTCTTGAAGTAGACAGGAATCTCGACGCGCTTTCGTATCGACCTTATATCGAAATCGCCCCAGGTGCCTTTCTCTCCGATCGGCAATATCCTGCCTTCCTGTCCAATGTAAGGGCTGGGGACTGAGACTCCAGCTGCAATTATCTTGTCGAACTTCCTGCAGTAGGCATTTACCTTGTCGATTATCCTTTCGCAGATATTTTCGATATTCGCATCGTTCGTGTTCTCATATTCATAGGCGAAGCAGTCTCCCGATATTGTGAATACTCCTACAAAGAAGTACTTCCAGGTGATTCTGATTCCGATGAACTGGAATGCATCTGATTTGAGGTTGAGTGGGATTATCCTTCGACCCTTTCCTCCCTTGAGGGGTAGTCCTTCCTCTATTATTCCCTCCTGGATGAGATTGTTTGTGGTCTTTGATATTGCTGCCTGTGTAAGGTGCATTATCTGGGCGATCTGGGCACGGGAACATGCCCCGTTCTTCATCAACAGTTTTACCAATGTCGATCGGTTGTGCTTCAGAAGATCATTTTCATTCGATCCCAGTGTTGCTTTGTTCAGAGCTCTGCTCATGTATTAATTCAACCTTCTTATTCATTAACGGAGTTAATTAATTGTTCTGTGGTTTTCCTCGTTTGTCAAATGGAAATTCTGATATTTGGTCGAACATGATTGTATTAGGACAGAAAAGCTATCGATGTTGTTTTCTAATCGGAATGCAGAAACAGATATATCAGGTTGTTTCAGGAAAATAAAACCCTTCCTGATGGATGTCATAACCATTGGGAAGGGTGCATTTTACGTAAGATAAAGGAATTACTTCCTTGTTACATTGTCGCCGTAGATGGTCTTCCAGTCGTTCTTCATGGAAATTGCTACCCAGCCGAACTCCTTGCAAAGGTCCTCCATCTTCTTGGCCTTTGCCTCGTTTCCATTCTCTCTGACTGTATCATCGCAGCAGAGCATGAAGGCGCGGCTCTCATATGGATTGTTGGTGATTGTGTACATTGCCATGCTCGAATCTCCTGTGCTGTTGCCGAAGGAGAGGACTGGCTGCTGGCCGATCTCCTGCATGATGACATTTACCTTGTTGTTCTTGAGGTTCTTTACAACGAACTGACCTCCGAAGACCATCCTGTCACTTGCCTTGAAGGTGTAGTCCAGTGGGTTGGTGTCACCCTGACCGGTTGCAACGAGAGTCTCATCGGAACCGATGATCTGGCTCATTGGAATTCCAAGCTCATCCCTGATGAGGCCACGGGCGATGAATCTGTCCGTGCCGGTGACGACATAGACCCTGAACTGGTTTGCAAGGAGGTAGTCGACGACCTGGCGCATAGGAAGGTAGTAGCCTTCGCCACGGGTCATGCCATCGTAGGTATCCATCGGTGTCTTCTTGAACTCAGCTATGTAGTCGAAGAACTCCTCCATCGAAAAGCCCTTGAATGAGGAGGCAACTGCCTGTGCATGCTCGACAGGGAGCTCGGAGAAGGACTTTCCTGTCTCGTTCTGCTCCTTGATCTTGTTTGCGACAGATATCTCGAATTCAGATGGGCTGTAGCTGGAATCCTCAAGGACTCTGTGCTTGAGCAGACAGTAGTCGAAGTAGTTCGGGTCTGTCTCGCAGAAAAGGGTACCATCGAAGTCGAAGACAGCGACTCTGTATTCGACAGGGATGAATGATGCACTGCCCTCATCGGTGATGGTCTCGATGTATGAAATGAGATCGTTCTTTGCCTGGGCTTCATCGTTCCAGAGTGACAGCATCTGGTTTCCATCGACAGCCTTGGCATCCTTGCTGGTCGTACAGCTGATGACAAGAAGCATGCAGACTGAGACAACGGCAATGAATGCAACACGCTTGAAATTGTTCAACATATTTCTCTCCTGGTATGATTTGATTCTGAAAACACAACAATTCTAGCCAAATTCTTTCAGGAGGAAAAGAAGGAAGAGGGAAGAATCGTCGGATGGATACCCTATCAGCCGATGCTCTCCTTTAGCAGGATGTTCAATGGAACAAAGCTTGTCCTGTTCTTTGGATACGAGTTTAGAAGCAGACTGTTGAAGGCCGACATTATCACATTGTAGCCCTGTGTGGCAGGACTCTGGTCGATGCATGCGGTTATGGTCCTGTCTTCCATGAGTGGCCTTATCTCCTCCGAGTAGTCGTATATTATTATCCTGGTGCTCTTCTGATGTCCTGACTCCTGAAGTGCCTGCAGAACTCCACCCTTGAGACCTGTGCTGTTGGCGATGATTATATCTGCACTGTTGTTCCTGAAGTACTCCAGGGACCTCTTGTAAGAGGATATCTCATCATGGGTATCCAGCTCGATGAGGTCGGTCTCTATTCCTCTTTCTCTTAGCTCCCTGTTCTCTACAAAGCCTCTGTATCTTCTGATATGTCCAAGCATGTGGAAGGTAGGGGAGAAGAATGCGGCCTTCCTGTCGCTCTCTCTCGAGATTATGTTCGCAAGGCCTGCTGCAAGGTTTCCGGCTTCATAGTAGTTGCAGCCAATGTATTCGCAGAAAGAGACGTCGTCTATCGTGTTGGTCAGAAGGAAGATCGGAAACTTCCTTTCTGCAAGCTCGTTGAGCTTCTCTCGTATGATGTCATCGACAATCGGGACTATGACGATGGCGTTGTAGCCCTGTTCGACAGCCTTGTCTATCATCGCAAGCTGATAAGCTGCATCGAAGTTGTGTCCAGGCAGTACGTCCACAGTGACACCGTTGTGGCCGACATCTTCCGAAGCCTTCTCTACACCATCCAGGACCGAGCGGAAAAAGAGGTTCGTCTCAGTGTGCATGATGACTGCGATCTTGAGGTTCTTCGATGCGATGTGAAGCGATCGAGCTGTCCTGTTGGGTTCATAGTTCAGAGAGGCCGCGATCTCTCTGATGCGCCTTGCGACATCTGGATTGACTCTGCCCCTGTTGTTCAGTGCCCTGTCGACTGTACCGGCCGAGACTCCGGCAAGCTCTGCAATCTTCTTGATCGTTACCGCCATACTTTCCTCTGTTCTCCACAAGTCATTCTATGGCAGGAAATGGGTAATATCAAGTTTATAGTGTGCGAACACGCATAAATATTTGTTCCATTTGAAATGAATCCGATGTGAATTAAAAAATCCAGAAGAAGATTAAAACGATATAAATATCTATAGTGTTGTAAAATATCCACTAAATGACAAAAGAGGGAAAATAAAAGTTGACAGATGAATTTACCTGTATGATAATTCCCATAGTCAATGCGTGTTCGAACACGCAAAAACAAGGAAAGGCCCGAATGAAAGCAGTAATGGTAATGTACGATTCCCTGAACAGGCGATTTCTGTCCACCTATGGCAATACCTGGGTGAGGACTCCGAACTTTGAAAGGCTTTCAAGGCACTGTGCAACCTTCGACAACTTCTATGTAGGGTCCCTTCCATGCATGCCGGCCCGCCGGGAACTCCACACTGGAAGACTGAACTTCCTGCACCGCGGCTGGTGTCCGATCGAACCGTTCGATGAATCCATGCCTGCAATCCTTTCCGACAGTGGAATCTACTCCCACCTGATAACAGACCACTGCCACTACTGGGAGGATGGTGGAGTCAACTACCAGAACCGATTCACGACAAGCGAATACGTCCGTGGCCAGGAGGGCGATGCCTGGGCAACTGGCGTCGATGACTTCGAGGGAACAAGAAGGGGAAGAAGACAGGACAGGCACAACAGAGAGTGGATGGTCAGGGAGGAGGATACCTCCCACGCAAGGACCTTCGAGAGGGGAAGGAGATTCCTCCTGGAGAACAGGGACAAGGACAACTGGTACCTGCAGCTCGAGTACTTCGATCCCCACGAACCGTTCTTCGTTCCACAGCGCTTCAAGGATATGTACACCGACCTTCCAGACGATATCGACTGGCCATTCTACAGACCACTTGACGAGGAGCAGAGAAGGAACCTCAAGTCATACATCACGAACTATGCAGCTCTCGTTACCATGTGCGACGAGTATCTTGGAAGGATTCTCGATATCTTCGACGAGTATGACCTGTGGAAGGATACAGCATTGATAGTCAATACGGACCATGGCTACATGCTCGGAGAGAAGAACTTCGTCGGCAAGAACTACATGCCAGTATATGACGAGCTTGCAAACACTCCATTCTTCATGCATCTGCCATCCGGAGAGGGCGATGGAGAGAGAAGGCAGGCGCTCTGCCAGACCCCTGACATAGCAGTCACGCTCCTCGATTACTTTGGAAGAGAGAAGGGAAGGCACATGCTCGGCTGCTCGATGCTGGAGACATACAGAAGTGACAGGAATATCCACGATGCAATCCTCTTCGGCTACCACGGCATGCATATCAACATCACAGATGGCGAATATGTGTATATGAGGGCAGCAAGGACGAGTGACAATGGACCGCTGTACCAGTATACACTCCAGCCCTCGCACATCCAGAAGCCGATGGCAAAGGAAGAACTGAGACAGGCCAGGCTGTTCGGTGGCTTCGAGTTCACCGATGGAGTTCCAGTACTCCAGATTCCTGTGGATGAGAGGTACGACAAGAGGGCCTACTACCGCTACAGCGACCACATGAAGTACGGCACGCTGCTCTTCAACAGGAAAAAGGATCCAGAGGAGCTTGTGAACCTCGATGATCCGGAGGTCGAGAAGAGGCTTGTGGCGAGAATGGTCGAATTGATGAAGGAGAACGAAGCACCGGACGAGCAGTACATCCGTCTCGGGCTTGAAAAATAGGAAGTTTCAAACAAAAAGGAGTCCCAATATGAAGAAACTTATCGTTGTTGCTCTCGTAGCACTTATGCTCGTATCTGCCGTTTTCGCAAATGGCGAAAAGGAAGCTCCTGCAGCTTCAGCAGCTGGCAAGGAGATCACAAAGCTCGACAAGAATGTCACGATCACTGTCCCGTTTGCAGTAGGTAGTGCAACTGATGTAAGAGCCAGACTCGTTGCCGAATATCTCCAGCCAAAGCTCGGTACGACAATCACAATCCAGAACTCGGCCGGTGCCGCAGGTCTCGTAGGTATCACAGAGATGATGACCAAGAAGTCAAGTGGCTATGAGCTTTCCTTCTGCAACATGGCCATATTCACCTCCATCCCTCTCTTCAACAAGACCGTCTACACCCTCGATGACATCATCCCTCTGATGTCCACCGATTCCGAGCAGTTCGGTATGTTCGCATGCCCAGCAAAGTCCGGCATCAACAACTTCGATGACGTGAAGAACTACAAGGGCAAGATCAAGTACGCAACCGGTGCTCCAGGTTCCATCGGCCACATCATGTGCGCAACCTCGATGGTCGGTCTCGGAATCGATGCAGACCACATCGTCACCAACGGCGCTTCCATCAACCTCTCCGAGTGTCTCGGCGGCTCCAATGACCTCGCCTTCGCAGGCCTTGGCCTTGCAAAGGACTACGTCAAGGAGGGCAAGCTCGTTCCTGTCTACACCTTCAATACAGAAGACTACGATGGCTACAAGGAGTATGGCTTCGATATGCCATGTCTCAAGACCCTCGGCTGCGACTTCTCCTGTGAGTCTCTGATGTTCTTCGGTGCAAGAAAGGATACTCCAAAGGAAGTTGTCGACTTCATCCAGAAGTGCCTCGCAGAGGTCCTTGCAGATCCTGAAGTCGTTGCAAAGCTCCAGGCAGCTGGCGCTCTCAACATGAGAGTCATGGGCCCAGAGCAGATACTCGAGTGGGCAAGGAACGAGGCCAAGAACATGAGAGAGTACGGTCCAAAGATCGGTCTCACAATCGTAGGCAAGTAATCGCAATAAGATATCTGGCTGCTGTCAGCTGGCAGCAGCCATGACCTTTTGGACCAAAGAAATGAATATCAGAATCCGAACCAATCTTGTCAGTGGGATAATCTTCCTGCTATTTTCGATAATCCTGCTTGTGATCATCCCAATCGAGATCCAGCAGACATACCAGCAGAACCAGTATATCGATGCCAAGGCCATTCCCCAGATGATCGGCATCTTCATGCTGCTTGTCAGCATTTATCTGATACTCAAGGGGACACTCCTCAAGAAGGAGGTCATCAAGGAGTATGAGCTGAAGCCCGAGGTAATGGGCCTTGTCTTCATCCTTGTCCTGGCCCTCTATGTCTTCCTGATCGGAATAATCGGCTTCCTTGCCGCATCACTGCTGCTTGCTGCTTTCACGCTCTTCTATCAGAAGGTGAGGAACTGGAAGCTCTGGGTCATTGTCATCGCAATGGTCTTCGTAGTCTATTTTGCATTCACTGCAGGTCTGGGAATCAACTTCCCGTCACTGCTCTCATAAGGAAAAAGCCATGAGTGATCTGATTCTTGGATTGCAGGCCCTTGCATCTCCTCTTTCCATAGTGTTCATCGCTATCGGCGTTTTCGTCGGTATCATATTCGGTGCAATCCCAGGCCTCACAGGTACGATTGCAATCTCCCTCTTCCTGCCTCTTTCGTACAAGATGACTGCAGTCCAGGCGCTTCTCTTCCTGACCGCAATCTTCTGTGGTGGAGAGTTCGGTGGATCCATCTCCGCAATTCTCATCGGCACACCTGGAACCAACGCTGCAGCTGCAACGATGCTTGATGGCTACCCGCTTGCAAGGGGAGGAAAGGCCAGAAAGGCCCTCATGATGGCGCTCTTCGCTTCGACCTTCGGTGGTCTGTTCAGTGCCTTCGTCCTTCTCTTCGGCGCTCCTGCCGTTGCAGAGTTCACCATCAACTTCGGACCAGCAGAGTTCTTCATGCTGGCAGTCTTCGGTCTCTCGATCATCTCCTCCGTAAGTGGAAAGGATATCTGGAAGGGACTCGTTGCAGGCTGTATCGGTGTCCTTCTCTCTCTTGTCGGTATCGACAACATGACAGGAACCTTCCGTTTCACCTTCGGCAACGTCAATATGATCAGAGGCCTTTCGCTCATCCCGGTCCTCATGGGTCTCTTCGCTGTGCCTAGCATCATCAACATGGTGATAGAGCCATACAGGAAGAACAGGGATGAAAAGACGATCGTCGAAATGGACAGGAACGACTACCTCTCATTCTCGGAGGTAAAGCCTGCATTCCCGACACTCGTAAGGTCCTCAATAATCGGCACTATCGTAGGTGCCATTCCTGGAACCGGTACAGGTCTTGCCTCCTTCGTCAGCTATGATATGGCCAGGAAGAACAGCAAGAGGAAGGAGAACTTCGGAAAGGGCGAGCTTGAAGGCATCGCAGCCTCCGAGTCCGCAAACAATGCAGTCACAGCAGGCGCTCTGATCCCGCTCTTCACTCTGGGTATCCCAGGCTCGCCTTCGGCTGCAGTCCTCATCGGAGCATTCATGATCCACGGCATGCAGGTAGGACCATCCCTCTTCTCGGATCAGGGGCCGCTCGTATATGCAGTAATGGTCGGCATGATAGTTGCCAACATCTTCATGTTCCTCGAAGGAAAGTACATGTCAAAGTGGTTCGCCATGATCACGAAAGTACCTGATACAGTACTGGCACCGGTTCTCCTGGTCCTCTGTTCGGCAGGTGCATTCTCTGTCAACAACTCCGTCTTCGATATCGGTCTCTTTCTCGTCTGCGGTGTCACCTCGTACATCATCGGACGCCTCGGCTTCCCGATCATGCCGATATCGCTCGGCTACGTCCTCGGACCTCTGGCAGAGTTCAACCTCAGAAGGGCACTGGTCCTCTCGGAGGGCAGCTGGACGATCTTCGTTACAAGGCCGATTTCGCTGTTCTTCATCATAATCACTGTCGTATCGCTGGTTGCAACCCAGGATAGTTGCAAGAATGCCATCAAGAGGCTGTTCAGGAGAGGAAAAGCATGAGAGCAATAATGCTGATGTTCGATACACTGAATCTGAGGATGCTATCCAGCTATGGATGCGATTGGACAGTGACACCGAACTTCAAGAGACTTGCTGAAAAGACCATCACCTTCGACAACTGCTATGCTGGTTCTCTGCCATGCATGCCTGCACGCCGCGAGCTCCACACTGGAAGATACAACTTCCTCCACTGTGCCTGGGGCCCTGTGCAGCCATACGATGACTCCATCCCTGAGATGCTGAAGAGTGCCGGGGTCTATACCCATATGATCTCCGACCACCAGCACTACTGGGAGGATGGCGGAGCTACCTATCACCACAGGTACAACACCTGGGAGATAGTGAGAGGGCAGGAGGCCGACAGGTGGAAGGGCCAGGTGAAGGAGCCTGAGTATCCGGAGCACCTTGGAAGGATGTGGAGGCAGGATGTCGTCAACAGAAGCTACATAACCTCTGGAGACAAGCAGCCACTTGCACAGGTCTTCCAGCTGGGTCTCGAATTCCTTGAAAAGAACAAGGACGAGGACAACTGGTTCCTCCACTGGGAGTGCTTCGATCCGCACGAGCCATTCTTCGTTGCCGATGAGAAGTACAGGAAACTCTATCCCGATGACTACAAGGGACCTCAGTTCGACTGGCCCGACTACAAGATGGTAAGTGAGGATCCGGCAGCAGTGGAGCACTGCCGCCACCAGTACATGGCACTCCTTTCGATGTGCGACGAGTATCTCGGGAAGCTGCTCGACTACATGGACGAAAACGACATGTGGAAGGATACAGCACTTATCGTCAACACTGACCACGGCTTCCTTCTTGCCGAGCATGATATGTGGGGCAAGAGTGCCCACCCATGGTACAACGAGATATCGCATATCCCACTATTCGTCTGGGATCCGACAATCGGCATAAAGGGTGAGAGAAGAGATGGACTCTGCCAGAATATCGATGTGGCAGTTACACTTCTCGAGATGTTCGGTCTTGAACCGACCAGGGATATGAAGGGAAGGGATATCCGTCCGATGATGAGAAAGGACGAAAAGTTCCACGACTATGTTCTCTTCGGCCTGCATGGCGGACATGTGAACATCACAGATGGGTCCTACGTCTACATGAGGGCACCTGTTGGAAGGAACGAAGTGTACAACTACACTCTGATGCCTATGCACATGAGATGCCTGTACTCTGTAGAGGAGATGAAGAGTGCAACTCTGCATCCTGGCTTCGATTTCACCAAGGGCGTTCCTCTTCTCAAGATTGCATCTGTCGAGGACAGGACAGGTGATACGACACCGAAGCATGCGATGAGTACGATGCTCTTCGACCTCAGGACCGATCCTGGCCAGGAGCATCCTATCGACGATCCAGAAGTCGAGGAGAGGATGTGCAATGCCATGATAAGGCTGATGAAGGAGAACGATGCTCCAGATGAGCAGTACACAAGACTGGGATTCGAAATCCCATCATGAATGAAACAGAGCGCGGCTTTCCAATGGGCCACGCTCTTTTACTTAGTTTGCTGAATCTGGATTCCAGAACTGGAAAACACCATTGATATAGGCTGTGTATGGAGAGAGATTCATCATATTCTTCCAGCCTGGGATTCCACATCCAAAGGAATGGGCGTATGCATCTCCTCTGCTGTCGACTCTGCTGCCAGGAAAGTCCTCTCCTTGTCAAGCAGGGAAAGGATGCAATATCTCCCAGCTCTTCTGCAGTCAACGATTTATGGCCTGTCCTGATGAATGTCTCATCGAGCTCGATCCTTCCATCAAGATGTATGTTCTCCTGGCCACTCCCATCATCCCCATGAGCTTGTGCCTCATCGACACATTGTGTCCTAGTGAATCAGAAGTCACCGTTTCTTAAATAAAGAAAGAAACTAAGCCACTTGGCCGTGATAGAGTCCTCAATGAAAAAGAAGTAGAAGTCACGATTTGATGGCAAGAAACTCCATCTTCGACGCTTATGTTATCCTATTTCACAGGAGCCTTGGAAACACTCTCCTTATAGATGGTCTTCCAGTCGTCCTTCATAGAGATTACAGTTATTCCCTTCTTCTCGTAGGACTCTCTCTTCTTTGCATTGGCCTCGCTTCCATACTCTCTTGTGCTGTCATCTGCAAGTATCATGAAGGCTGCGCTTCTGTACTTGTTGTCAGAGATGGTGTAGATTTCCATGGCTTCGTCACCTGAGGAGTTTCCGAAGGCGAGAACTGGCTGCTTGCCGATTTCGCGTACGATGGAATCGACCTTGCTTGTCTTTGCATTCTCACCATAGTAGTTGCCGTCGAAGATGATCCTGTCACCGTTCTTGAAGGTATAGTCCGAGTCTGGAGTATCCTTCTGGCCAGTTGCCTCATAGCCGTACTCTGTTCCGATCACATGGGAGTATGGGATGTCGAGATAGTCCTCGATCAGGAAGCGGACGACATTCCTTTCGGTTGCAGTCACGATGTAGATGTCGAAGTCGTTCTCCTTGAGTGCAGAGAATATCTCGAGCATAGGCAGGTAGTAGGCTTCTCCTCTCTTGAGGTTCGTAAAGCCATCGGCAGGTGTCTCTCTGAATGTGCGGACTACTGTCCTGAGCTCATCCATGGTCATTCCCTTGTATGCGACTGCACCTGCAGTGGCCTGCCTGGTGCTCATCCCACTTGGCTTCTCACCCCAGGCAGAATCGATGATCTCCCTTGCGACCTTCTTCGTCTCCTCGTCTACATTGGGAGAGGAGAGTGCATAGTCGGCAAATACCATATATTCGAAGCACCAGGGGCAGGTCTCGCAGAGCAGTGTGCCATCGAGGTCGAAGACGGCAACTCTATCTGCTACAGGAATGAAATCGGGTGAACCTGGGTCGGTCACGCTTTTAAGATATTCATTGAAGCTTCCTGCTGCCTCAGAGTCCTCTGTCCAATAGAGGGATACTGAACTGACAGGTGTTGATTCCTTGGTGCTGGTACAGCCAGCAAGCAGCAGGGACAGTACAATCAATATGATGATGGATTTTTTCATGGTTTCTCTCCAGCGGTTTTTATCAAGACAAAGTGTCGCATTTGCACCTGTCAATGTAAATAAACTCAATGTCGAATCTTTCTCTCTGCAAATGAAAAACAGGAAATATTCCGATTCGAAGGATGAAAGAAAGGACGTGCAGGAAGCCTGCACGTCGAGGAAAAAGCAGATGGGAAAAAGCTCTATACCAGAGCGGCCGTATCGGTAACGAGTATGTCCTTGTATGTCTTCAGGCAGTGATCGAGCTGTACATCCTCCATCCTGCTGTTGACATCGAGGGCCATCAGCCTTGGCCTGTCCGGATCATAGGCCTCCCAGTAGGCGAGTCCTTTGCCGTTCGGGTCGCCATTCTTGACGAAGTTCGACCAGTAGTCTGCCATATCGAGCGATAGCTTGTAGTCATCTGCGGTCATAGGTCTGTCCGTGCGGCAGATCGTCTCGAATATGTACATCTTCTCGGCCGAATGGTAGCAGCCCACATCCGGACCTCCTGGTGGAACATGATCGAAACGATACAGGAAGAGCTTCGTGTTCTTCTTGAGTCTGGTGTAGACATCTGCAAATGCATACGAACCAGGCTTGAGCATACGGTCCATCATGAAGGTCATGTAGCGATGGACATCCTCCTCGGTCTTCAGCTGTTCAGCATCCTTGATCCTGGCAGCATAATCGGGCTTGTTCCTTTCGATCCACTCATGCGCCTCTTCCGGTGTCCTCGCTTCTGCCATCGGAGTGACTGGATTGAAGGAATCCTCTCTTATGTTGTGTCCGATTATTATCGGATAGTCATGGAGGGCGTTCTTCCTTATGACCTCATTCGGGTCTTCTGGAATCACATAGCCATCGATGAAGGGCCAGAATCCTGGATTGTTCCTGTACTCCTTCATGAATGACAGACTCTTCCTGTACAGTTCATCCGTAGGAATGCTCCTTGCCTCGGAAAGAGTCTTTACATTGCAGTACGAAAGGAATGCATCTCCACAGGCTTCGTTGACAGTGCGGCTTCTCTGGCCTGAGAATCTGATTGGCGCAAGACCTCCTCCGGACTCCATTATTACCTGATGGAAGAGGTCCCTCGAGAGGGGAGAGGTCATAAGGGAAAGACAGCTCATGGCTCCAGCCGACTGTCCGAATATGGTCACTCTATCGGGGTCTCCTCCAAAGGCAGAGATGTTCTCCCTTATCCATGATAGTGCAGCCATCTGGTCCAGAAGCCCATAGTTTCCCGAACTGTCATGCTCGTTCTCCTTTGCGAGGGCAGATGAACCCATGAAGCCGAAAACACCCAGCCTGTAGTTGAAGTCAACATAGACACAACCTCTTCTGGCAAAGGAGTCTCCATCGGTCTCCTGCTTGTTGGAGTAGCCTCTGCTGAATCCTCCTCCGAAGATCCAGACAGCAACAGGCAGCTTCTCATCGGGTTTTCTTGCAGGTGTCCAGACATTGAGGTACAGACAATCCTCGGACATATCCCACTTGTAGGGGTAGAACTCATTCTCCGTCATCGATCCCGCAGGTACACGATATTGATATGGAATGGGTCCGAAAGAGTAGGCTTTGTAGGGCTTATCGAATGGTTCCATTCGCTCTGGAGCCTTCCATCTCAGATCTCCAACTGGCGCTTTGGCGAATGGAATTCCCTTGAAGACGCTCACCCTTTGGTTTGCCGAGGGCTGACCCAGGACAACACCATATTTTGTAACAGCCTCTGTCAATGCCATAATTACCGTCCTTTAAGCCGGAGACGAGCGTCTCCGGCAAGAATCAAAGATTGTTCAGTCGAAATATGCGTTATCGAAATCGAAGAAGACGTAGATTCGTGATGCTCCGTGCAGGTGTCCGTTATACAGAGTTGTATAGGACTGCATCTGCAGAGGATACCAGAAGAGGTAGTCGGACCAGAATCTGTCCTGGAAATCTCCGAAATCCTTGTTGTACGACTCTGTCGAAGTGGAAGCTGCGAGCTTGGAGAAGAAGTCTATGACCTCCTGACCACCCTTGGCATCCTTGAAGTGCATGATCTTCGAGTATGTACCCGAGACGAGAACGCCAGGATTTCCTGTCTGGCCCCACTTGCGGACCCAGAGCTCCCAGGTGTCGGTCTCGTTTTCCATCATGCTCTTGTATGTGGCAGCATCGAAGGCATTGATGACGAGAGTGATTCCAGCCTCTGCCAGCTGGTTCTTCATGATCTGGAGTGCAAGGCCCTGGTTGGAGTCGCCATTGTAGATGACACGGCAGGTGAAGCCATTAGGATAGCCGGCTTCAGCAAGCAGCTTCTTGGCCTGCTCGACATCTCTCTTCAGAGGCCAGTTGTCCTCGTAGCTCTTGATTCCATCGTAGGAGGTTGCAAGAACAGTGTAGGCGTTGAGGCCGTAACCGTCCCAGGCTCCATCGAAGACCACCTTCTTGTCGAGTGCAAGACAGAATGCCTTTCTTACGTTGTAGTCCTTGAACATCGAGGTTGCGTTGAAGCCGACAGTGGTCAGATAGAGACCGCCGCACTGCCATCCGAGGATATCCTTTCCATAGCCGCCATTCATGGTGTTCTTGAAATCATCCCAGAGAGGCTCCTCGACCACGTCGACACCACCTGTCTCGAGTTCCATTGTTGCAACGGACTTCTCGGAGATGAAGCGGATGACGATATTCTTGATCCTTGGCTCGCCATTTACATAGTATGGGTTTGCCGAGAGGTTGATGTGGTCTCCTGATACCCAGTCAACGAGTCTGTAAGGTCCACAGGAGACTAGCTTGTTCGAGGTGAGGAATTCGGCCTCTGGATCCTTGCAGGCCTCATAGGCCTTCTTGCTGAAGGTGTAGTGCAGACCAAGACCTGTCAGGAAGGAGAGGTTGATGCTCTTGAGGTTGATGTCGAGAGTGTAGTCTCCAGTTACGACGATGTCCTTGATGAAAGGTGCATCTGTATACTTTGCGTAGATGACCTCGAACGAGAACTTGACATCCTCTGCCTTGACTTCTGAGCCATCCGAGAACTTCACATTCTTCTTTATTGCAAGATGGAGCGTCAGGTTGTCATCTGACCAGGTTGCTGATTCCAGCAGTGCCTTGTCCGTGATCTCCCAGGAGAGGCTTCCGCCGTTACCGATCTTGTCTACCGGCCAGAGCAGAGGCATGCTGATGAGAGACAGGGTCTCAAGAGTATAGGAGTTCGTTCCTATAGGGGAGAGTGAACCTGGGTCGGCTGCCAGACGGAGGACAAGAGTGTCCTTCGATGTCTTTGCATTGGCAGGGACGCTCTCTGCAACTGTGCCTGGAGTGATATAGCTTATCGGTTCTGCCTTTCCAGAAGCTGCTACCTGTGATTCACTGGAGCCACCAGCAAAGACACTGTTCAGCAATAATGCCACCAAAAGTAACAATACTAGTCCTTTTTTCATTGTAAATCCTTCCTTTTTTCTATTTTTTCACTTGACCAAGTGACAGGCTACGAAATGACCTTCCGAGACCTCCCTGAGGGCAGGGTTCTCCTTTGTGCACATCGGTGTCGCATATGGGCATCTTGCGGCAAAGCGGCATCCGGGCTTCGGGTTTATAGGTGTTGTCAGCTCTCCGGAGAGGCTCACATGCTTCATTGGAACATGCACATCTGGAATCGGAACAGCCGAGAGCAGGGCCTTCGTATATGGATGCAGCTGCCTCTCGAAGAGCTCCTTGGAGGGGGCCTTCTCGACAATCTGACCCAGGTACATGACGATTATCTCATCGGAGATGAAGCGGACTACCATCAGGTCGTGGGTTATGAACATATAGGTCAGTCCCATCTTCTCCTGTATATCGAGGAGGAGGTTGATTATCTGGGCCTGGATCGATACATCGAGAGCGGATACCGGTTCGTCGCATACGATGAACTCCGGATTCAGTACGAGGGCTCTTGCGATTCCGATTCGCTGTCTCCTTCCTCCGTCGAGCTCGTGGGGATAGACATTCACTAGACGACGGGCAAGTCCGACAGTATCCATCATCTTGTAGACGATTTCATCTATCTGTCTGGATGAATAGCCTCCGGCAATCTTCATCGGCTCTGCGATCGTCTGGTAGATGGTCATTCTCGGATTCAGGGAAGAGAAGGGGTCCTGGAAGATAATCTGGACCTTCTTTCTCAGATTGCTGAGCTCCTTTCTGGATACTTTGGTTATATCCTTGCCGTCATAGATCAGCTGACCGCCGGTGCTCTCCAGCAGATGGATCAGCACTCGTCCGAGTGTGGATTTTCCACATCCCGACTCTCCGACGACGCCGATTGTCTTTCCCTTCTCGATGCTGAATGAGACATCATCGACAGCGTGGAGAAATCCACCGGAGACCTCGAAGTACTTCTTGAGATTCCTTACTTCAACAAGATTGCTCATAGCTGTCCTCCCTTTTCTGCTTCGAAGCAGCGGACCAGATGTCCGTTTCCAATGTCCACAAGGCCCGGATGATTCTGTCTGCAATTCTCAGAGCAGTGCTTGCATCTCGGAGAGAAGTAGCAGCCAGAGGGGAGGTCTGCCGGGTCCGGCATGAGGCCCTCGATAGGGTGCAGACGATTTCCACTGCCTATGCTTGGAAGCGAGTTGAAGAGGGCCTTCGTATACGGATGGGCTACCTCATCGAATATCTGGATTGCAGTGCCGTACTCGACGATCTCTCCTGCGTAGATGACCATGACCTTGTCGCACATATGTGCAACGACTCCAAGATCGTGGGTTATGAGAAGGACAGAAGTCCCTCGTTCGGTTCTCAGGTTGTTGATGAGCTCGAGGATCTGGGCCTGGATAGTTACATCGAGTGCTGTCGTCGGTTCATCGGCAAGCAGGAGCCTTGGATTGCAGGCAAGTGCGATTGCGATGACGATTCTCTGCTTCATGCCACCGGAGAACTGGTGCGGATACTCGTGATACCTTTCTCTTGGGATTCCGACAATCTCCATCATGTCTCCGGCCATTTCCATGGCCTGCTTGCTGGATACATCGCGGTGCAGGAGGATGGCCTCCGATATCTGGTCTCCGACAAAGTCGATCGGATTGAGGGCAGTCATCGGATCCTGGAAGATCATCGAGATCTCCTCTCCTCTGATCTTCCTTATCTCACTGTCGCTCATATCAAGGATGTTCTTTCCATCGAATACGATCGAGCCGGAGGTGACCTCTCCTGGTGGAGACTGCAGAAGTCTCATTATGCTCAGTGCGATCGTCGTCTTTCCTGCACCTGTCTCTCCGACCAGACCGATCGTCTCGCCTTTTGCCAGATCGAAAGAGACATCATTTACGGCCCTGCAGATTCCAATATCCCTGGTCGAGTAGCAGACTGAAAGGTTCTTGACCTCTAGAAGTTTATCTCTGTTTTCCATGTTGTCTCTCCTTTGCTCAGTTCTTCAGCCTTGGGTCGAGGGCATCCCTGAGCCCATCTCCCAGGAGATTGATCGAAAGAACAAGAGCGCCAAGAGCTATTCCCGGCATGGCTACGAGATATGGACTCTGTCTGATGAACTGTCTTGCCTCGGAAATCAGCGAACCCCACTCCGGAACAGGTGGCTGGACACCAAGTCCGAGGAAGCTGAGGGATGCTGCGATGAGGACAGCATTTCCGATTCCCATGGTGATCTCGACGATGATAGGAGAAAGAACGTTCGGAAGGACGTGGCAGAAGATTATGCGCACAGTGCTCGCATCGATCGAGTGGGCCGCCTCAACGTACTCCTGCTCCTTGACTGCAAGTATCGGTCCTCTGACAGTACGTGCAAATCTTGGTATTGCTGCAACACCTACAGACAGCATTGCATTGAAAAGTCCAGTTCCCATGGTCGTGGAGATTGCGATTGCCAGAAGAATCGAGGGAATCGCATTGAAGATGTCGAGGAACCTCATTATCAGGTTGTCTATGGTTCCTCCGTAGTATCCAGATACTGCACCTATCACGATGCCGAGTACCGCAGAGATGATGGTCGATACTATACCGATCAGTATGGAGTACCTGCCTCCATACAGAATCCTGGCGAGCATTGAGCGTCCAAGCTCATCGGTTCCCCAGAAGTGTCCCTTCGTTCCGAATGGAATCCTCTTGTTGACTATGTCCTGTGCATCGTAGCCCTCAGGGCATATGAAATTTGCGAACAGGCAGGAGAGGACGATGATGGCAAAGATCAGCAATCCCATCATTGCGGTCTTGTTCCTGAACAGGCGTATCATCGACTCCTGGAGCATCGATCTTCGTTTGATGGCCTTGTCTTTCATTTTGTAGCTCCTCCTTTCCTGGCTGAAAGAGCCTTTGCTCCCTTCTTGGCGCTGCTCTTTGCAAATCTTGACTTTACTCTTGGATCGATATAGGCATACGCAATATCGACAAGGAGGTTGACGATGGATACCGATGCGGCGACCAGAAGGACGCTTGCCCTGAGCTGTGGATAGTCTCGGGAGCTGATCGAATCGACCATGAGCTTTCCAAGTCCTGAAATTGCGAAGACCTGCTCGAGTACCATGGCTCCACCCATGCAGTGGGCGAATCTTGCGCCTATTGCGGTAACGATTGGAATCATTGCATTTCGAAGGATGTGGTGCCTTGTGATGACCTTTTCAGTCTGTCCCTTTGCACGGGCAGTACGTACAAAGTCCTGGCGCATGTTGTCAAGCACGGAGGATCTGGAGATACGGAGCAGTCCCGCAGCTCCGAGGATTCCAAGGCTCATTGCGGGAAGCACCCAGTATTTCGGTCCATAGAGTCCCGATACGGGAAGCCACCTGAGCTTTACGGAGAATAGCATTATCAGAAGCAGTGCAAACCAGAAGCTTGGCAGGGAAACACCGAGCATTCCGAAGATTCGGCTGGCACTGTCTATCCAGGTATTCCTGTGCTTGGCAGAGACGATTCCCAGACTCAGTCCGATCACCGTCGAGATCGTAGTGGTCAGAATGGCAAGAGAGAAGGTCGTCGGCCACCTCTGGATGACTTCGGCAGTAATGTTCCTTCCTGTCCTGTATGAATTGCCGAAATCTCCTCTGCTTACTATTCCCCAGATGTACTTTCCATACTGTACCAGGAAGGGCTTGTCGAGGTCATACTGGCTATGGAACTGGGCAATCTGCTCATCGGTTGCCGCATCCCCGAGGACAAGTCTTGCCGGATCGCCTGGTGTGATGAACTGAAGTCCGAATATGATAAGAGACACTCCAATCAGAACTGGGATCATCATCAGGATTCTCTTGAAAATGTATCTTCCCATCTGCTTCTCCTTTTCATTTTTGTCAATGTAGTAGATCAAAGCTATTACAATTTGGAAACACTACAATCTAAGTCTATTTGCAGTTATTCGAATCAAACAACAAAATTATCGGTTGAAAAGTCCCGAAATGCGTGAAATTATTGACATAATATATTCCTATTTGGAATACCAAAACAGGATTCTGGAGGGGTCATGGACTTTGTAGAACTTAAAATATTCGTAAGTGCAGTCACGACTGAAAGCTTCTCGAAGGCTGCAGAGCTATGCTGTACGACGCAGTCGAACATCAGCAAGCAGATCCACAAGCTGGAGGAGGAGCTTGGCTTCAAGCTCTTCGAAAGATACTCCCGCGGTGTGATTCCGACCAATGCAGCAAAGCATCTATGCCACTCGCTCGAAGGACTGAGTCTGAGCTTAGAATCCGCCATAAGCGAAGCCAGGAAGATATCTGCAGAGGACAAGAAGAGTCTTCATTTCTACATCCACGAATCCTTCAACTCGGAGCCGCTCGAGCTCCTCCTGTCCAAGATTGACACGAAAGCAAACAATATCGATGTCAAGCTCGATGTAGGCAAGACGGCAATCATAATACAGAACGTGAGGATAGGAATTGCAGATTTGGGTCTGATTCACTCTACAATCCCAACTGATGTAACAGATGGGTTGGCAAGGTGCCCAGTCAAGCGAGGCAATTTCTCGATCTATTACCATAAGGATCTTGTGATACCGAAGGGTGAGGAGCTGACGATCGATGATTTCAGGGATGCTCCATTTGCCTGCTCTGGAATACTCAACAGGGAGACGATGTCCATATTGCCGTTCGAGCCGAAAATCATTGCTAATCTCGATTCGATCAGAAGTCTGCAACTGTATGCATCGATGGGCTTTGCCTGTGCACTTCTCGGAAATCACCAGATTGTTCTCAATCACAAGGACATAAGAGCCTTCGAGATCGAGACACAGAACAAGATAGGGCTGGATGCAGTTTTCCAGAAGAACAACTCCAATCCTGCGATGAAATATGTATACGAGGCTCTCGAGCAAATAGTGCAATAGAAGGGTTCTGCAGCATCGTGATGAGTATATTTCATTTGGCGAGGATGGTTCACTCACTGCCAGCAGGAGTCTTTTCGTTGGTAGAGATAGCTGAATCACTCATATTCGACATGAGTTCTCCACGTATCCTTCACAAAAGGTAATCGAAAAATGTTCTGCGTTCACGTAGTATTGAATCATCCAAATTAAAAACATTTATTCCAGATTTCTTCATTGAGACTCTGCATTGTGCGATTGCAGAGTTTCTTTTTTTTCTCGGGTCTCTATTGATGAGCCATGACAGGGACGGATACTATTTGGACCATGGACAGATTCACAGAACTGAATGAAAGGCTGAGAAGATTCAATAGCGAAAGGGAGTGGGACCAGTTCCACACTCCTGCAAACATTGCAAAATCGATAGCCATCGAAGCAGGAGAACTCCTCGAGTGCTTCCAGTGGGATGATGACAACTATGACAGGAGTGCTGTTCTTGAGGAGCTTGCGGATGTCGCCAACTACTGCCTGCAGATGGCACACTCTCTAGATGTCGATCTTATAGATGCAGTCAATGCGAAGATAGACAGGAACGAGAAGAAGTATCCGGTCGAGAAATCGAAGGGAAGATACACGAAGTACGACAGGCTCTGATCACGAGAAGAAGATGTCTCTCAGGTGCCCCGGCATCGAGTTGAACATCATCCTGACGACTGTCTCTGCAGGAGTTATGTTGTCGTTCAGCAGCCACTCCCTCGTCATGCCGAGTGTTCCATAGCAGTAGAGGCGGATGCTGTACTGTGTCTGTGTGTCTAGAGTACTGGTCCCAAGCTTCTGTCTTGCAAGCTCTGTGTATCTTTGGACGAAGTACTCAAGCATGTGTGCCCACATTGGATTTGTCGAGTTGTCCTCGTAGGCTCGCTTGTAATAGAAGTAGTCCTGCCTCATCCTGTTCATGCTCCTGGCTGCAGATTCCACAGAGACAATATCCGTATCGTAGGCATCCTGGAAGAATATCCAGGCCATCAGGTCGTACTTGTCGATGAAGTGGTAGTAGAAGGTGGGGCGCTCTATCTCGGCTGCCTTGCAGATTTCGGTCACATATATCTTCTCCAGTGGCTTCTTTGCCAGAAGCTTCTTCATGTTCTGGGCAATCCACAGCTTTGTTCTCTCTGCCATAGCTATCTCCGGAATATTTTACAGTTTATCAATAATGTAAGAAATTCTTACATAAGTCTAAAACTGTATGTTCGTAATTTCAACTCCTGTTATTATCATTCGGCTATAGACATAGGAGATTTAAGTATGGATTTTCTTGAACTTGCAAAGAACAGATACTCTGAAAGGTACTTCTCCAGCAGGCCTGTAGAGCAGGAGAAGCTTGATAGGATACTGGAGGCTGGCAGGATAGTTCCTACAGCCTGCAACTACCAGCCGCAGAAGTTCTTCCTGATAAGAAGCAGGGAGGGACTCGAGAAGCTCAGGAGCGTGACACCATTTCACTACAATGTCCCACTGATGATGCTCGTCTGCTACGACATGAGAGAGGTATGGAAAAACCCATCCGACAGCTACTACAGGAACTACAACTCCGGCGAGCAGGATGCCTCGATTGCGGCAACTACGATGATGTACGAGGCAGAGGAGCTTGGAATCCACACGATCTGGATCCGCGGCTTCGATTCGAAGGCTGTTGTAGAAGCATATGGCCTTCCCGAATACATGATCCCTGTGATGATGCTCGGCCTTGGATATCCTAACGAGAGGGCAAAGGCCAACGGATGGCACTATAGAAGAAAGCCGATCGAAGAGTTCGTCTTCGAGCTTTGAAGGAGGAGCGATATGAAGAAGATAGTAGCGATAAACTGCAGTCCCAGGACAACGTGGAATACAGCATCCCTTGTAAGGGCAGCTGGCGAAGGTGCGAAAGAAGAGGGAGCCGAAGTAGTTCACTTCGATCTCTACCGTCTGGAGAAGTTCACTGGCTGTATATCCTGCTTCGGCTGCAAGAGAGACCCCAACAGAGGAAAGTGCATCTGCCGTGACGGTCTTGCTCCGGTCCTCGATGCGATAAGGAGTGCAGATGGCCTGATTATTGGAACTCCGAACTACTTCGGAGATGTGACTGCAGCCTTCCGTTCCCTCTATGAGCGCCTTGCATTCCAGGACCTCCCATACAGGAAGGACAGCTTCTCGTACAGCACGAAGAGAATTCCTGTTCTCTTGGTGATGACAAGCAACTGCCCAGAGGAGTTCTATGACAGGGCTGGCTACGACAGGATGCTGAAGGGCTACCAGAATATCCTCGGTGCGCATGTCGGCAACACGAGAATCATGGTCTACGGCGACACACTCCAGGTGAAGGACTATGACAGATATGACTGGACGATGTTCGACCCTAAAGCGAAGCAGAAGCGTCACGAAGAAGTATTCGAGTCCGAAAAGCTGAAGGCCAGAGAACTTGGACGAGAGATTGTGAAGGAAGGGTGGTGATATGCATTTTACAGATACAGTCTACAGGAATCCGTACTGGCCGACCTTTCCTCTTCTGCAGATAACCCAGGGGTGCACTCACAACAAGTGCCGCTTCTGCACGATGTACAGGGATGTCGACTTCAGAGTACAGCCTGCAAAGTGGATAGAGGAGGATCTGAAGGAACTGAGTGAGATCGTGCCGGATGCAAGGACGATACAGCTGCTCTCTGCCAATCCGCTCTGCATGACCTACGACAGGCTTGCTCCGATTCTCGAGCAGATAAACAGGTACCTTCCCAAAATGGAGTACATCTATGCCGCTACCAGAGTCACAGATATAAGGAACAAGAGCGTAGAAGAGCTGAGAAGTCTCAGGGATATGGGCCTGAAGGAGATTTCTCTCGGTGTCGAAAGCGGCGACGACTGGACTCTGGACAGAGTGGACAAGGGCTACCACGCAGAGGATATCATCGAGCAGTGCGGCAAGCTGACAGAGGCTGGAATCGACTTCTGGATGAGCTTTCTTGGAGGAGTTGCCGGAAAGGAACACAGCCATGAACACGCAGTCAACTCTGCCAGGATATTCAGCCAGTGCAGACCTATGACAGTCGGAACAGGAGGTCTTGTACTCTTTCCCGGAACACCGCTTCTCGAGGAATCAGAGAGAGGAGAATTCACTCCGCTTTCCGAGTACGATATGCTTGTCGAGCTCAGGACCTTTGTCGAGAATCTGACTTGCGACTGTTATTTCATTACGCACCACACAGTATCAGGAAGGAACCTTACAGGCCCTGACTTTCTCAAGAGAAAGGCCCGGATCCTGTCTGCACTGGATGATGAGATCGGGCATGGAGACCTTGCTCTGATGTCTGCAATCAGAAGCAGCAAGAGGAGTCTCTGATGGAGAGGAGCGACAGCCTGTTCTCTCTCTGTGGCCTGAACTGCGGCCTCTGCCCCATGAACTTGAGAGGAATGTGCGGAGGCTGCTTTACAGGAGGTCCCTGCTATGAAGGCTGTCCCATATTCCGCTGTGCAGAAAGACATAAAGGAGTCGAATACTGCTTCCAGTGCAGCGAGTACCCCTGCAGAAGGTATGATGGAATAGACCTTCACGACTCGCTCATCTCGCACAGGAACCAGAAGAGGGACCTTGCAGAAGCAGGAAGAATCGGTATCGATGCATATCTGGCTGTACAGCAGAAGAAGAGAGAGATACTCACTAGACTTCTTTCCGATTTCGATGATGGAAGAAGGGATGTCTTCTTTGCTCTTGCAGTCAACATGCTTCCTCTAGATGAGCTTGTGCCGATTCTTGAAAGGGCGGAAAGGGATTGTATTTCATTGCCCATCTCCAAGAGGGGAATATATGTCGAAAAACTCCTCAGAGAGTGTGGAAAACGGCTTGATATCCCACTTGAACTCAGGTATTAGAAGGCTGGAGGTTCAGGTAGAGAAAAGGAAGCGGATATTTTTGAAAATTATGCTTTTGTCTTTGGTATTTTACTATTAGACTTAATTTACAAAAAAACTCTATGCCATAAAGAATAGCAAAGGGTCTTGAAAAACGATTTTGGCTTCATTTTCGGTGTTTTTGTCCTATAGCAGAAAAATAAGAAGATTTATTTTTCTCTGGGGGCAAATTGGTCTTGACTACAAGGGGAAGTTGGGCTTTACTGCATTGGGAAGTTAAGTAGAACGTCCGCATCCACATTTTTTTCATAGGAGAGAACAGTTATGAGTCTCGTGCAGGTGTTTGAAAATCGTGAATCACAGGTGAGATCCTATTGTCGCAAGTATCCGGTAGTATTCTCCCGTGCTGTGAATTCAGAGCTTTTTGATGTCGATGGAAATCGCTATATAGATTTCCTTGCTGTTGCTGGTTCGATGAATTATGGCCACAACAATCCAGAAATCAAGAAGGCTGTCCTCGACTATCTCAACAGTGACCAGCCAATCAATATGCTCGATATGTATACAGAGGCCAAGGCCGAGTTCCTCCAGACTCTCAATGACAGGATCCTCTCTCCAAGAGGACTCGACTACAAGGTCATGTGCTGTGGTCCTACTGGAACAAATGCTGTAGAGGCAGCACTTAAGCTTGCCAGGAAGAATACGCACAGGATGGAGGTCTTCGCCTTCGATGGTGCCTTCCACGGCATGTCCCTCGGCGCTCTCGCCGCTACGACCGACAAGGCCAGCAGGGAGGGTGCAGTAGTTCCACTTTCCTGTGTATCCCATCTGCCCTTCGAAGGAACTCCAGGAGTAGATGCAATTGCCTACCTGAAGTATGTCCTCGAGGATGACCACTCCGGCCACGAGCTTCCAGCTGCAATAATCCTGGAGACAGTACAGGCAGAGGGTGGAATCAACGTCGCAAGTGCCGAATTCCTCCAGGAGCTGAGAAAGATATGTACCGATTATGGCATCATCCTCATCATCGATGACATCCAGATCGGCAACGGCAGAAGCGGAAACTTCTTCTCCTTCGAGAGAGCAGGTATCAAGCCGGATATCGTTGTGGTAAGCAAGTCGATCAGCGGCTTCGGTATCCCGATGTCGCTCCTTCTCATCAAGCCGGAGCTCGACATCTTCCGCCCTGCAGAGCACAACGGTACCTTCCGTGGCAACCAGCTTGCCTTCGTCGGAGGAACTGCAGGTCTCAACTACTTCGTGGACCACAGGCTCGACCTCGAGGTACAGAGAAAGTCCCAGAAGATAGAGAAGTTCCTCAAGGAGAAGGTGCTTTCCATCGAACCACGTCTCTCCTACCGTGGACTTGGCTTCCTCTGGGGCATCGACTTCAACGCAGTCGATCCGAAGCTCGCTCTCGAAACTGTCCACAGATGCTTCGACAGAAAGCTCATCATGGAGATCGCAGGAAGAAGGGATGGCGTTCTGAAGATCATGCCACCACTTACAGTTCCAGATGAGATTCTCGACGAGGGACTTGGAATCCTCGAAGAGGTCCTCAGGGATATGTTCAGATAAGCATGGCGATGCCACAGGTGCCTTCCTTTCGGGAAGGCATTTTTTTTATCCAAGTGGACGATAAAACGACAGGTTCTTATTGACGATGTGTAACTGATTTCTGACAATGAAGATATCCACCCCATTCATCTTCATACAAGGAAAGGCAATGAGTTTCGTTTCTGCTATTTCACTGATTATCACAGTGATAATCATGTACTACATAATCTTCAAGATGTACGCTGTTCTTTTCCGCATTTCGGGAATTACAAAGGAGAAGTCCCGCTTCCAGGCCATCTCATTGCTTACCAATGCCGGATTCACTACAGGCGAGTCGGAGATAATCGTAGGTGAAAGCAGCAGAAGAAGCATCGCAATTGCGGCAATGCTCACAGGCTACTTCTTCTCCGTAGTAATCGTATCGCTTTTCATCAACCTCTTCCTGTCGATGGACCTTTCCCAGTTCGACACCCAGATATTCATAATCTTCGTCGGCTTCGGAGGCATGCTCGTCTTCTTCCTGTTCATGCACATCCCTGCAGTCCAGAAGGCCCTGGACAAGGCGATCGACGGGCTTACAATCAGGATATTCAGAAGGACAGTGAAGGAGAACTACATCTCGGTCCTCGACACCTATGGAGAGGATGCTGTCGTGAACATCTACCTCTACAAGGTCCCACCCTTCCTGGAAGGAAGGAGGGTAGTGGATTCGGATGTCAGGAAGCGGTTCAATGTGAATATCATGATGTATACGAGAAATGGCGAGAACCACTATGTCACGAAAGATACTATCTTCTCGAGAAAGGACCGTCTCACCGCCTTCGGCCCACTTGCCTCGATAAGAGAGGCCTTCCTTCTGAAGGACAAGAGGAAGGAGAATGCCAGGAAGAGCGAGGAGGCACTGAACCAGAACGATATCCTGATAATGTCCAACTACGGCTATCAGGTACTTGCGGACATAAAGCTCAACAGGATACCCGAGATCATCAGGGACAAGACGCTTGTCGAGAGCAGGATAAAGGACTACTTCTCGATAAATGTCATGATGGTCACAAGGGATGGTCAGCCTCTCATGCTGACGAAGGATACGATAATCGAAGAGGGCGACCAGGTCATCGCCTTCGGCCCATACGAGAGTATCCAGTCCGTATTCGGAGAGAAGGAGCAGCAGGTGGAATCTATAGCCTCTGTGCCTCATAGAGCTTGAGGAACTTCGCTCTCAGAGGTCTGTAGAGTCCGCTTCTTGTTTCATCCGGAGTGATCGTCCACGTCTCTCCTTCAAGCTCCATGAAGCCCTCCAGGGCTCTTATCCCGTCCCAGCTGTACTCTCCATGCAGTGCAATCAGCGCATCTCCATAGGCCGCATTCGTGCCCCTGTGGACGACAAGCTGCTTTCCTGTGATGTCGCTTATCAGCTGGACTATCTCCTCATCCTGTGCAACTCCTCCGCTCAGATGGATTGTCTCGATTCTCTCTCCTGTCTCTTCCATCTTGGAATCGAGAAGGAACATCTCGTAGCCGATTGCCTCCCTTATCGCCCAGTAGTAGTCGCTGCGCTCGCTCCTTCCATCGATTCCCCAGATCGTGCACTTTGCAAAGGGGTCGTTGAATGGTGTCCTTGCTCCATTGATGTATGGAAGGATAAGAAGGCCTGTAGGGCACTCCTTCATGGGTGCTGGCTTTCCTTCAAAGCCGAAGTGCTCATCGAGAGTGTGCAGGAAAAGTCCGCCGCTTGATGCCCCGACACCGAATCTATATGTACCTTTCATTACAGAAAATCCGCATACGAAGCCATCGAGAGGGATGTAGTGGTCCATCATGTGAAGCATGCTGAGCGTCGAGCCGAGGACTGCCATCGTGTCGCCCGGGAAGATGGAGAGCATGCTCATCGCCTCAGCGTTGACATCGCAGGCCCCGACATGGACTATGGCATTCTCAGGAAGTCCTGTCAGCCTGCTTGCCTCTGCAGTTACACATCCAAGCTCGTCTAAGGCCCACTTCAGTCCGGGTATCTTCTCTCTCTCGATACCGAAGGAGTCCAGAATGGAGTAGGGAATCTCTTCGCTCTCCAGGTCTGCAAGCTTTGCTGCAAAGGCGGTGGAGGCATCCCAGCAGGTGGAACCTGTCAGTCTTGCTGTGATGAAGTTGTTGCTTTCTACGAAGTACTTCGTCCTTTCATAGACCGCTTCCTCGTTCTCCTTGAGCCAGAGGATCTTCGGAAGCACAGACTGGGTCGTGAAGGCACCTGCAAAGTGTTTTTGGAGATACTCCTCTCCCAATGCCCTGTTCATCCTTTCTATCTGGTCGATAGAGCGCGTATCTATTCCATATAGAATTGCGTGATATGTGGGATCCAGGTTCTCATCCACAGGAACGAAGGAGCCGCAGACGGAGCTTATGCAGAGTCTGGAGACCTTCGCCGTATAGGGCTGGAACTCTCTGAGAATGGAGAGAAAGCCCTCCCACCAGGAGCTGAGAGCATCGACCTCGAAGAAGCCTGGGCGAGGGTTGATGAGTTCGTTCTTCACACTGGATTTCTGGATTATCGCTCCTCTCTCATCGAGAAGGACCGCCTTGGTCGAGCTTGTCCCGACATCCACACCTAGATAAAAGCCCATATCACAGTCTCCCTATTGGAGTGATAGCTTCCCTGGGGAGGGAAGCTATCGGGATGAAAGTCCGTTTTCAGAGTGTCTCTGCAGTCACGAGAGGTGCATCGACGTAGACGATCTGTCCACCTGCAGCAGCTCTCGGCTCGGCACCGGAACCGATCTTCTCGATGATCGCAATTGCCTTGTCGGCCATATCCTCGAAGGGCTGTGCGACAGTCGCATAGAAGGTGCCTTCCTTGATTCTCCTGAAGGTCTCCTCGTTTCCATCGACACCTGTTACGAGCACATCCTTGTAGCCCTGGGCCTGGAGAACATCGGAACATGCGTAGCCGAGCTGGTCGAATGCGGTCCATACTGCGTCGATCTTGTCGCCGTACTTGGTAGCAAATGTCTCCATGGCATTCTGTGTGTCATCCATGAATCTGGAGGTTGCTGCGACTGTGTACTCGTCCAGTACCTTGATGCCAGGGTACTCTGGGAGCATTGCATCGAGCACTTCACCACGCTTTCTGCAGCCTGCGTTCTTGATGAACTTGATGACAACGATGTTTCCTTCCTGTCCAAGAGAGTCGAAGAGCTGGCTTGTGATCTTTGCGCCCATTACGAAGTCATTGGAGGTGATATCGCATACAAGGCCTTCCATGTAGCCACTGGAGATTGCGATTACTGGGATACCTGCCTTGTTGGCCTCTTCAATTGCCGGCTTGATCTCAGTTGGGTGTGCCATTGCGATTACAATTGCATCGACCTTCATCTGGATGAGGTTCTCCATCTGTGTTGCCTGATTCTCGATCGAGCCTTCGCTGTTCAGAATGGTCGCTTCAAAACCCTTGGCCTTTGCTGTGGCCTCGAACTGCTTTGCGGTCCTTGCCTGGCTCTCTGCCGAGAGGTTGGTTGCGATGAAGCCGACCTTCAAGGTCTTTGCTGCAGGAGTTTCAGCCTTTGGAGCTGGAGAAGCGGCCTGTGGAGTTGCAGGAGCTGCAGGTGCTGCAGGTGCTGCAGGAGCGGCCTCTGCCTTTGGTGCTGGGGCAGCAGATGAACTGGATGAGCCAGGTGCGTTGGCACTGCAGGAGATCATCAGAAGAAGAGCAGCGATGGTGATAAGGGTGAGAAGTTTTTTCATATGGTTTGCCTCCTAGTTGCGATCCAGCCGCTTAGCCTGGCTCGATGCAATTGATACCGAAAGAATAATTATCAGAGCCTTTGTGACGTCCTGCATGTAGTACTGGGCGCCTGCAAGGGTCATTCCATTGTTGAGGATACCTATCATCAGGGCTCCGACGATGGTACCGATGGGGCTGGCAAGCCCCATATGAAGAACTGTGGTCCCGAGCAGCGCCGCTGCAAAGGTGTCCATCATGTAGCCACTGGCAGCTTCCGGGTTGCCAGCGCCAAGACGGCTGGTAAGCAGAATGCCAGTCAGAGCTGCACCGAGACCACAGATCGTAAGCGCAAGAATTCTGTACAGGTCTGTGTTGATCCCGGAAAGCTTTGCAGCCTCCCTGTTGGCTCCAGTTGCCTGGAGATGGATGCCTGCCTTTGTCCTGTTGACAAAGATATGTGCAACTATGACCACTATTATCATCATGACTATAAGACTCGGGATTCCAGCAAAGTAGCCTCTGCCGAGGATGAGGTAGGACTGAGGCATCGTTCCATAGAGGGAGATGCCACCGGTGTACCAGTATGTGAGACCTGTGGCCAGGATGCCCATGGCCAGGGTTGTGATCAGGCTGGAGATACCTACCATCGTTACCAATAGACCGCTTGCAATGCCGAATCCAAGTCCGATCAGCAGTGGAACGACGACTGCAGCAAAGGTACCGTGTCCCTTGAGAACGAGGCCTGCTGAGACGATTCCGCAGAGACAGGCGACGTTGGCAAAGGAGAGGTCCATCTCATTTACGATGAGGCACATTGTGAAGCCCTCTGCAATTATGGCAAGCAGTGAAATCTGCCTGAGTATGTTCATCAGATTCTTCGGAGAGGCAAAGCCCTCGATGAAGAGACAGAAGGAGATGAATATCACAAGGAGCATCAGCAGTGTGCCGAATCTTGTAAACAGCAGCGATATATTGTTCTTTTTCATCTCTCTTGTACTCCTACTATCATGGCGCTGAGAATGCGCTCTGTATTGTATGGGGATGCGAATTCCTGCACGATCTTTCTGTCCCTCATCACGTAGATTCGGTCGGAAAGCTCTGTCAGCTCCCTGAGATCCGAGCTGATGAATACGACTCCAGCTCCGTCTCTGGCCAGTGTGCCGAGCATTCGGTATATCTCCGATTTGGTCTCGACATCGATTCCCTGTGTCGGCTCATCGAAGATCCAGAGCTTGGCATGCTTTGCAAGCCACTTGCCGATTGCAGCCTTCTGCTGGTTGCCACCGGAGAGTGTCCTCATGGCCTGTTCATCGCTTGCTGCGACGATCGAGAGCTTTTCGAAGATATCCTTCGAGAACTCATCTATTCTCTTCTCCTGCCTGAAGCCGAAGCGGGAAAGAATGTCCATATTGGGAAGAATGAGGTTGTCCTTGACACTCATGGAGGTAATTACGCCCTCGTTCCTTCTGTCCTCCGGGACCATTACGATACCGCGGTGGATGCTATCCTTTGGACTGTGGGAAGTAATTGGGACGCCCTCGAACTTGACGGACTTTCCTGTGCGGCCTGCACCTGTGAAGAAGGAGCGGAAGAGTTCTGTCCTACCAGAACCTACAAGGCCTGCAAAGCCAACGATCTCACCACGTCTGACGTGGAAGGAGATATCGGAAAGTCTCTCTTTCTCGTAGGTATACTCCTCGACTTCGAGGATTTCATCCCCAATCTCCCTCTCTATGACCGGGTACTGGTTCTCAAGGTCTCTGTTGATCATGGCTGCGATCAGCTGATCCTCGGTAATGCCCTTGTTCTCGAGTGTCGTGACCTTCTTGCCATCCTTGAGGACGGTTATGCGGTCAGAAAGGTCCAGTACCTCTGGAAGTCTATGTGAGATATAGATTATGGAAAGACCCTGCTCTCTGAGCGAGCGGATAAGGCCGAAGAGTATCTCGCTTTCCTTCTGGCTGAGCGAAGCTGTCGGCTCATCGAGAATGATGATGGGAGGACGTCTGGAGAGAATCTTCAGGATTGTGATTATCTCCTGCTCGCCAGGAGAGAGATGGTCGACAGGGGTGTTCATCTCGAGATCGAGACCGAACTCCTGCATGAGTGCGATGCACTCTGCCTTCATCTCTCTCTTCTTGAGAAAGCCCAGACTGTTCTTCTCTGTTCCGAGGAAGAGGTTCTGGAAGCCAGTGAAGTGAGGAATGAGCTCCCTGTCCTGATGGACAAGACCGACAAGACCCATCGAATCCTTTGGGCCCTTGAAGTTCATCTCTGTTCCATTTATAGAGAAGTGTCCCTCAGTCGGTAGATAGACACCGGAAAGCAGCTTGACGAAGGTGGTCTTTCCAGCTCCATTCTCTCCAACGATTGCATGGACTTCGCCCTTGTAGAGGTCGTAGTCCATGTGATCAAGTGCGGTGACAGAGCCGAATTGCTTTGTCAGACCGCTTGTAGAAAGAATTGGAGTATCGTTTCTATTCATAGTAACGTTATTGTACACAGAAACACTCCACAAGTAAATATGTTTCTGTTGAAAGAAACAGAAAATTACTTGATAATATCCGTACCGGCCCTGTAGGGTATGGGCGAAGGAGCAGACGATGATTCTGGACACACTTGCAGAAGCTACTAGAAAGAGAATCGAGGGGGACAAGGAGAGGATATCTCCAGAGAGGATGGAGAGCCTTGCCTTTGGTATGGATACAGACAACAGCTATCCATTCGAAAGGAATCTTGGCACTGACAACCTTTCATTCATCTGCGAGTGCAAGAAGGCATCCCCCTCCAAGGGTCTTATCGCTCCCGACTTTCCATACCTTGAGATTGCAAAGGACTACGACGCAGCAGGTGCATCTGCAATCAGCGTCCTGACAGAGACTGACTACTTCCTTGGAAGCGACAGATACCTTGAGGAGATTGCCTCTGAAGTATCTATTCCCTGCCTCAGAAAGGACTTCACCGTTGATGAGTACATGATCCATCAGGCAAAGGTACTCGGAGCAAAGGCCATTCTTCTGATAGCTGCGATTCTTGACGCACCTACGATCAGAAGGTATATCCATGTAGCCTCCCAGCTGGGGCTTTCGGCTCTGGTAGAGGCACATGACGAGAGGGAGATAGAAATTGCAATCGAGTGCGGTGCAAGGATAATCGGAGTAAATAACAGGAATCTGAAGGACTTTACCGTAGATATCAGCAACAGTGTCAGACTGAGGAATCTTATCCCTTCTGGAGTACTCTACGTCTCTGAAAGTGGAGTGAGAGGGCCAGAGGACATAGCAGCACTCAGGGATATCCATCCGGATGCTGTGCTTGTTGGGGAGGCTCTTATGAGAGCTCCAGACAGACAGGCTGCACTCAAGGCTTTCAAGGCCGCCGCCTGGTAAGTCACAACAATAATCATATTTGAATTTCAAGAGACACCATATGTCGTACTGCCTCATGTAGATTGTTCTCAAAGGAGAATGATAATGCAGACAACAGAGGTTGAAATATATAGAGGGCAGGATATTGCGGTGGACTGTGGCAGAGACAGGCATATGACAGGAAAATACATAGCAGAGTCAGTAGAGGATGGCTGCATTGAGATGGAGGCAGAAAACGGAATTCTTTTCCATGTAAGGGTCAGTGATATAGAAAGGATAAGGTCACTGATAGATTTCGGACCATACTGCGGAAGACCTGTAATGCTCCACACCAGGTATGGAGCCTGCATCGGCTTTCTTGCGGGCCGCATCAGAATGAGCTTCTTCGAGGATGATCTTGTACTGATAATCGAATCGAAGCAGTTCCTTATCCCTGTCTGGGAGGTCGATGCAATAGATGAAATCTGAAAATATCGCAGAAATCTATAAAATTTCTATTTGACGAATATATATTCCGAAATTGGATTGTTTATTTTGCAATATAAATAAGAATATAGCGATATCAATACTGAAATCTACACAGAATTTTCATATGCATCTTATCGCATCGATTTTCAGTTTGTTGGATACTTTTCTATAGAATACCTGCAAATAGGGCATTCTATTAGAGAGGTCACGATATGAAAAGAAAGATAATTTATGCACTTTCAATCCTTCTGGTCCTGCTGCTTGCATCCTGTACATCGAGCAGTACCTATACAGGGACAGGTTCTACTAGTACCAGACCGGATATGCCACCTGGACAGATGCCTCCAGGCGGCCCAAATGGAGCAAACAGGCCTGAGGGAAATCCTCCAATGGGCAGACCAGAAGGTCCAGGGGGACCGGGAATGGCAGGAGGAGCGATGGGTGACAAGAGAACAGAAACCGATCCGTACATTCTCTCTGTCATAGAAGAGGGTAAGGACAGATTCCTGCAGTTTACTTACGAAGACTCCCAGACGGGAATCAGACTTGAGTACAGTCTCTTCATTCCCGATGGATATGATGCAGGAAAGAAGTATCCTCTGCTGATGTACATTCCTGATGCGACTGCCACCGGCAAGAGTGCAAAGGAGATAGTAGAGCAGTACTTCGGTGCAGATATCTGGGTCACAAGGGACGAACAGAAGAAGCATGAGAGCTTTGTTCTGGTTCCAGCCTTCTCCAATACCGCTACCAATGATGACTGGTATGTCTCCGATGAGGTGGAGATACTCGTCAATCTGATAGAGAATCTCGCGCATCGCTACAGCATCGATGAGGACAGGCTCTACACTACAGGTCAGTCGATGGGTTGCATGGCTTCGCTGTATCTCAATGCGAAGTATCCAGATCTGTTTGCTGCTTCTCTCTTTGTCTCTGGTCAGTGGGATGTAGATGTCCTTTCTCCTCTTGCCGATGCAAGCTTCTTCTACATAACTGCCGAGGGGGATGCAAAGGCAACAGGTGGCCAGAAGGAGGTCATGGATATGCTCCGTCTGAGGAGTGTCGAATACTCCTATGGCCTGTGGAGCGCCCAGAAGAGTGAAGAGGAGCAGAATGAAAGTGCCAAGAGTCTTATAAGCAAGGGCAACAAGGCCAACATGATCCGCTTTGAAGAGGGGACTGTCCTCGAGAACTCGAATGAGAAGTCGGAGCATATGGCCTCATTCAACTACGGATATAGGATTTCGGCTGTCAGGGATTGGCTCTTCGAGCAGAGCAGATAAGGCACAGAAACTATGCCAACATCAGTGGACTTCACAGTTGTGGAGTCCATTTATGTCTCTTCATTCCAATAGTGTTGAATTCCATCAGGTAAAGTAATTGCGACCACCTTTTGAGTGGTATACTTTGACCATGGCTATAGTTGGTGCATTCATGGTCCCCCATCCGCCCATCATCATGAATGAGGTTGGACATGGGGAAGAGAAGAAGATACAGAGGACAATCGATTCGTATACAGAGTGTGCGAAGAAGATTGCAGAGCTTGCTCCAGATCTGATAATAGTGGCAACTCCGCATACAGTAATGTATTCGGACTACTTTTCGGTAAGCCCAGGAAAGGTTGCCAGTGGTGATATGGGTTCCTTCCGCGCTCCACAGGTCTCCTTCCAGGTAAGCTATGATGAAGAGTTCACAACAGAACTTGACCGCATGTGCAGGAAAAGGAATTTTGCTGCGGGAACCATGGGAGAGAGACCAAAATACAGAAGGCTGGACCATGGAACAATGATTCCCCTCTATTTCATAAACAGATTCTACTCGCCGGAGAGATACAAACTGGTCCGCATAGGTCTTAGTGGACAGTCCTACGAAAAGCACTATGAGCTTGGTATGATGCTAAAGGAGCTTTCAGAAAGACTGGACAGGAGGGCTGTATTCATTGCAAGTGGCGATCTTTCACACTGTCAGAGGGAGGATGGCCCATACGGATACAAGAAAGTGGGACCCGAGTACGATGAAAGACTTATCAGCTGCATGAAAAAGGCAGATTTTGCCTCCCTCTTCGATTTCGACTACGACTTCATAGAAGAGGCCGAGCAGTGCGGCCACAGGTCCTTTGTCATGATGGCAGGTGCTCTCGATAGGACTAGAGTAGAGGCAACCTACCTTAGTCACGAAGCAACATTCGGTGTCGGCTATGGTATCTGCTACTACATCCCAGAAGGGCAGGATGAAAGCAGGGCTTTCCTGGACACCTACATTGAGAAGAAGAAGCTTGCGATGGAGAAGCGAATAGGAGCAGAGGATGGCTTTGTAAAGCTTGCCAGGTTCACGGTGGAGTCCTTCATAGGACGCGGCGTCGTTCCCCATATAGAAGGTGGGTATGCAGTAGCCGAGAAGGAAAGACTCAAGCTGGATAGGGAGCTTCTGTCCCGAAGGGCCGGTGCATTCACAACACTGAAGAAGGACGGAATGCTCCGTGGCTGTATCGGAACGATCGCACCGACAGAGAACACTCTTGCCGAGGAGATCATCCACAACGCAGTCTCAGCATCCTCAAGAGACCCAAGATTCTCGAAGGTAAGATACGATGAACTTCCATCTCTGACTTATAGCGTCGATGTCCTGAATCCACCGCAGGAGGTCGATTCTGTGGATGAACTTGATCCTAGAGTCTATGGAGTCATAGTTTCAAAGGAACACCGAAGAGGTCTGCTGCTGCCAGACCTTTCTGGTGTAGATACAGTAGAAAGGCAGCTTGAGATAGCTGCAGAGAAGGGCGGGATCCGGATGAGTGAAGACCCAGTCATCGAACGCTTTACAGTGACAAGGCACTTCTGATATGGCAATATGCTCCGTCTGTCCACACCACTGCAATCTCACTGAAGGGAAGACAGGTCTCTGCCGGGCCAGAATGTGCTCAGATGGAAAGATAGTTTCCACAAGCTATGGGAAGATTACCTCCATAGCTCTCGATCCGATAGAGAAGAAACCCCTGAAGCTGTTCCATCCAGTAATGAATATCCTCTCTATCGGCTCCTTTGGCTGCAACATGAGGTGTCCCTTCTGCCAGAATGACTCCATCTCACAGGTCGGAGCTGATGGAGTGGATACGGAGACTGTGACCCCAGCTCAGATTGCCTCGATAGCTCTCAGGATGAGAAGCCGTAGAAACATAGGCGTCGCCTTTACCTACAACGAGCCTCTGGTCGGCTACGAGTTCGTAAGGGATACATCCCGTCTTGTAAAGGAGAATGGGATGCTGAATGTACTGGTCTCGAATGGTATGGCCGAAGAGGCCGTATTCGATGAGGTCCTTGAGTACATCGATGCCCTTAACATAGACCTGAAGTGCTTCACAGAGGAGGGGTACAGGTCTCTCGGAGGAAATCTGGAGACTGTCATGCAAAATATCGAAAGCTGCATCGAGAGGAAAAAGCATCTTGAGCTTACAACTCTCATCGTTCCTGGTCTCAATGACAAAAAGGATGAAATCGAGAGGGAGTGCAGATGGATTGTCTCCCTTGATAGAGGTACTGTCCTGCATGTTACAAGATTCTTCCCCAGATTCCTTATGAGGGATAGGGAGGCAACACCTGTAGCTACTGTCTACCATCTTGCCGATGTGGCCCGACAGTATCTGGACAATGTCTTTGTAGGAAACTGCTGAATCACTCTTCATTTTCCAGCATAACTACATGCAATCTTCTGAAAAAATGCATGTCCATATGCTATATAATGACTTCTGGAGGAACGCCATGAGAACCAAGTTTCTGATTTCACTATCTCTCATTCTAGTCCTGCTGATGCTCTCCTGTCAGAGCAGCAAGGTGCCAGAGGGCCCAGAACTGGATATGCCTGCAGCAGAACCTGCAAAGACTGTTGAAGTAGCAAAGGTCGAAAAGAAGCCTGCAGCTGTTGTGGAATCTGAGAAGGTAGAGCCAAGCGTGCCTGAGACTCCAGCGGCGCCTACAGAGGCAGAAAAGCCTATCCAGGTTGCATCCCCAGTGGAGAAGAAGAAAGCAGCCACATATCTTGAAGCAATTGAAGCTGATAGCGTTGAAAAGCTCCAGGAGGCCTTCGATGCAGGAGAACCTCTGGAAGCAGCCATCTCTGACAACATGACCCCTCTGGCCTACGCTCTTGTAAATGGAAGCGACCAGATGGTCCTGAAGCTGCTTGAGCTCGGTGCTGATGCCAAAGTCATCATAGATATCGGAACTGGCGATATGACGACTCTGGAGACCGCTCTTCTTATCAACCATGGAGATGAAGTAGTGGAGGCACTGCTCGATAGTGGTGCAGATCCCGATGTCCTCTGCTGTGATGGCTACTCGCTGTTCGAACATGCAATCGATGCAGACAGGGTCAATGCTATCGAAATCATCGCCCTCGCTGGCGCTGATATCGATATTGTGGACACTGTCAACAATGTCACCCCACTGTACTATGCAGTGGTAAAGGGTTCACTTGCCTGCTGCGAGAAGCTATTGGACCTCGGTGCAGATCCAAATGCTGTAAATGCACAGGGCTATCCACTCATCTTCGCAATCGCCTACAGCGGCAGGGCTCCAGAGCTTATGGATAGAGCTGTAAAGGCCGGTGCCGATCTCGATGGCAGGGACAACCTTGGCGGTACACTTCCTGAGTATGCAGCCAGCCTTCTGAATCCAAAGGCTCTCGACTATGTTCTTGCCTACTACAGCAGGAAGGGTGTCTATGTGGATTTCCAGGAGCTGGTCGGCTTCGTTATCTATGGAAGCAGCGATCAGAAGTACGAGATGGTCGGAGTCCTTCTAAAGAGAGGTCTCGACATCAACGGCCAGACTGCAGACAACGGAGTCACTCCACTCATGATGGCCTGCAATGCTATGGATGTCGACTTTGTAAAGAAGATAATTGCTCTGGGTGCAAGAGCAGGGGAGCTGAACTACTATGGGGACGATGCCTTCATGTACTCTCTCGAGAATGACAGCAACCCTGAGGTAGCAGCCGTCATAGCCGAGGCAAATGGTGGCGTCAACCGCTATCGCGACAATGGCAAGACCTGCCTTATGGAGGCAGCAACCTACGCCATCGAACCGGCAATTCTTGAAAAGCTCATTGCAGCCGGTGCAGATGTCAACAAGATCGACAAGGTCGATGACGATGCGAAGTGCAATGCCATACTCTATGCTGCAATGGACAATCCGAATCCGGATGTCATCGATGTGCTTGTAAAGGGTGGGGCAGATGCAAAGTCTGCAGATGCCTTCGGTGAGAGTGCTCTGATGCTGGCATGCTTCTACAACAACAATCCAGAGGTTGCAAAGAGGCTCATACTTCACGGAGCCGATGTCAACAAGGGCAGAGAGGACACAGGGGACACTCCACTGATGTATGCTGTCCAGAATGAGAACAGGGCTGCCGAGATGACAAGGATACTGCTTGAGAGCGGTGCCGACCCAGCTATCATCAACAACTACAACGAGACAGCACTCTCCATTGCAACCGATATTCAGGCAGAGGATGCTGCAAAGCTGCTAAAGGCATTCACGAAGTAAAAAATATGGGGCCGGAGCCCCATATATTGTCAGTTCTGAGCAGGATCTGCCATCAGCTTCAAGAGGTCGTTGTACTTGAAGTCCAGGTACTCGCCCCAGAGCTTGTCGTTGATGAATGGATTGTGAGAAGGGTCCTTCTTCAGCTGTTCCATTCTTCCAAGTGTGTCGTTGTTGATGCAGTGGTTTGCCAGGAAGAGTTCGACCTTCTGGTTCCTTACCTTCTTTATCGAGTTGAGGTATACATTCCTCATCTCGAACTTTGTGTCTCCGATATCAAGAAGATAATCCTTCTGCAGGGTGTTGAAGCCGAATCCACCGTAGTAGCCGGCTCTCTTTACTCCCTCAGGTCCATCGACATCGAAGAAGCAGGAGATTACGCCATTGGAGTGGCCAGGGACAAGGAAGAACTCCATCTCGGTATTGCCGAACTTTATCTTCTCTCCATCCTCGATCTCATGGTCGACGACGAAGGTCTCGTCTGCCAGGTTTCCAGAATCCTGGATGATTGAGAACTCCTGATGGTACTTGAAGTCCTTAGCATCCGGCTTTCCCATGTAGAGCTTGGTGCCGAACATCCTTCTGAAGAAGAGACAGGCACCGATGTGGTCGAGGTGTCCATGTGAAAGGACAATCCACTTGACATCGCTTGGCTTGAAGCCTGCTTCCCAGATTGCGTTGACAAGCATTGCAGAGGCACCGCAGTTGCCTGCATCTATCAGAAGAAGGCCGTCCCCTGTATCTATAAGGTGGACGCAGACCCAGGAGTCTCCCACATAGTAGACGTTTCCGTAGAGCTGGAAGGGGTGTACATACCTCTTCTCCTGCTCGACGAAGAACTTCCTGACGATAGGTGCTTCGAGCCATTCGGCCCTGCGCTTTTCATATACTTCGTATGCTTCTCTGAGTTTTGACATTTATTTCTCTCCTGATTGTTATTTGAGGTGACTGTCGAAGAAGCCCAGCACGGTCCTCCTGACATCCTCCTGTATGAACTCCTTCGTTCCGTGTCCAGCTCCCTGTACGATATACAGGTCGCTTTCGACTCCGGCCTTCTGGAGCAGCTCGTAGAAGTTCTCGCTCTGAGAAACCGGTACAAGTGGATCCAGATCGCCATGGAAGATTGCGATTGGGCACATCTTCTTCGATATGAAGTTGACTGGGCTTGCCTTCTTCGATATCTGGGCGATATAGGCGGCATCGCCTCCTATCATGAGCCCTTCTCTTGTGGTGCGTGGGTCTTCTCCCTTGAGGACATTCTGCATGTTCATCGTGTATACATCAACAGGTCCGTAGAAATCTACTGCAGCCTGGACATGATCGCTGTAATCTGTCCACTCCTTTCCTCTGTACTGGTCATCGTTGAGAGCACAGAAGGATGAAAGGTGACCGCCTGCAGAGCGGCCGATCGTTCCGATGTGGCCAGCATCGAGATGGTATTTATCTGCATTGGCCCTGAGAAAGCGGATTGCAGTCTTCACATCTTCGATGCATGCAGGCCAGACTCCCTGGCCGGATGGCCTGTAGTCGATGACTGCGACTGCATAGCCATTCTCGGCAAGATATACTGATTCGGCTGCCTGATAGGTCCTTGATGGTACCTTTCTCCAGCCATTTCCGTTGATCCAGACTATCACAGGCTGTCTTAGATCACTTGCCTCGTCATCGCGGCCAAGTACCAGTCTCATCTCGCTGTTGCCGTTGGCGACCAGGAGGGTCATCTTGAGCTCCAGATCGTTTCCGTCGAGATCTTTTACGTGTGAGAACACGATATCGTTGATGATGTTTATCTGTCTTCTTTTCTTTCCAGGATTGAGGTTGTGCTTCATCAGATACCTGCCTTGACTATCTCACGGACTCTTTCGAGCCTCTCATTCATCAATTCATGCCAGACACCAGGCTCGTAGAAGGGGTTGTACTCTTCACTGATCTGGTCGACAAGTGGGAGAATCCCATACTGGTTCGTATGGCTGGGTAGGGTGACATCTACATGCCACTTGTCCAGCCTCTCGAGTCCAGCTATGAACTCATCCCTCAAAGAATGGGGCAGGCCTGACTTCTCGAAGTCGCTGTTCTTGAGATTGAGGCCTACACCACCATGGATGGCACATCTAAGTGTCCTGCCATGGACTGCATCCTGGACATCGAAATAAAAGGATGTACAACCGGGCGTATGTCCAGGAGTAGATACACTGTGGATCGTCAGGTTGCCCTGACAGATTGGTCTTGCATCGTCGTAGAGTTCATCGGGTTCGAAGAGTCCACAGGTGTACTGACCCTCTCCTCCGATCAGGTCTCTTCTCTCATGGAGAAAGAGGAGGTCTCTCCTTCCAAGATAGAGCTTTGCTCCTGTGAGCTCCTTCAAGGCCCTGGCCCCACCGATGTGGTCGATGTGGGCGTGGGTGAGGAGTATCTTCCTTATGTTCCTAATATCGAAACCGAGCATCCTTACACTCTCGATCAGGAGGTACACAGTCTCGTGCATCCCAGTATCGATCAGTACAAGGCCATCTCCGGTATCCAAAAGGTAGCTGGCGACCCAGTTGTTCCCGGAAACATAGTAGACACCAGGAGCCATCCTGAAAGGCCTCTGCCAGGTCTTCCAGGGGCTGCGGCAGCACTCCTCCATCAGGAGGAATGCCGAGGGACTTGTCTTCGACGTGCTGTTCAGTGGCATTATGCTGCTACCTTTCCCTTCTTTCTCTTCTCGAGGAGCATCCTCAGAATTGGTGAGAAGATACATTCGATTGCGATGACAAGGAAGACGCAGGAGACTGGTCTTGTGAAGAACATTGCAATGCCAGTATTGCTGCTCTGGAAGCCCTTGAGCATGTTCTTCTCAAGTGTCGGTCCGAGAATGAATGCCAGCATCATAGGTGCAGACGGAAGATTTCCGAACATCATGATGAGGCCGATAACTGCAAATACGATCATCATGCCGCACTTGTACAGGGAACCGGATTCGACGTATGCAGAGACCAGTGAGATTATCAGGAGGGCCGGGTACATGTAGTGGTATGGAATCTTCAGTACATAAGGGAACCATCTCTTTGAAAGGAACTGGATAAGCATGACGAGGATTGCATCGAATGCGACAGCAAAGAACATCATGTAGACGATGTTTCCGGAGTTGCGGAATACCATAGGTCCCATCTCGAGGCCCTGGATCGAAAGTGCACCGATGAGCAGCGCTGTGGATGTATCGCCAGGAATGCCGAGTGCGACCATTGGAATCATTGCACCACCGATTGCAGCGTTGTTGGATACCTCAGAGGCCCAGATGCCATCTGGTACACCGGTACCGAACTCGGCAGCTCTCTTGCTGTTGTTCTTGCAGGTCGAGTATGCGACGAGGTTCGAAAGTCCTGCACCCATACCTGGCAGGAAGCCTACTACAAGGCCGATCAGGAAGGAGCGGATGATGTTGACCTTCTGCTCCAGTATCTCCTTGAAGGTAAGACCGAAGCCCTTGAGGGAGGCCTTGTCGACCTCTGGAAGCTCATCGAAGCCCTTGCCGTATTCAAGTGCAATACGAGAAATACCGAAGACGGAGATGAGTACGACTGTCAGAGAAAGGCCGCTCATCAGATACATGTTGCCGAAGACGAATCTCTCTTCAGCATCGATAGGGCTGAAGCCTACGGAGGCAAAGAGAAGACCGATACATGCAGCAGCAAGACCCTTGAACATGTTGCCCTTGCTTATTGCGATGACCATCGTGATTGCAACGGCACAGAGGGAGAAGTACTCCCATGGACCGAGAGCGAAGGCGATGGAGGCGATGGACTGTGCGAGGATTGCACCGAGAATTGCAGAGAAGAAGGTACCGCAGAAGGAGGCAACTATACCGATGCCGAGCGCTCTGCTGGCCTCTCCCTTCTTTGCCATCGGGTAGCCATCGAAGACTGTTGCAACAGAGGATGGGGAACCAGGGATACCGAGAAGTACACTTCCGATGAAGGCACCGGAGCAGCCGCCTACCCAGAGTGCTATGAGGAACATGACGCCTGGACCTACCTCCATGTGGTATGTCAGTGGCATGAAGAGCATCATTGCCAGGGAGCCCGAGAGGCCTGGGATTGCGCCGAAGATGATACCGATGATGGTAGCGACGAAGGCCAGGATCAGGTTATGGATATCAAAGATATTGGAAAATACGAATGGAAGGAATTCTATCATCTTTCAGCCTCCTCAAGCCCAGAATGGTTCTGGCATAGGAAGGGAGAATGCCTTCGTATACAGGAAATAGATGAATACAGTAAAGACGATGGAGAAGATTATCCTGTTCCTTACTGGACACTTTGTTCCCCTTGCGAACATGGTTGCGAAGGCGAAGCAGACGAATGGAGTGACGATGAGGAATCCGAGGAACTTCATCAGAAAGACATATGCGATGAGAAGTCCGAATACGGATGCGACCCTTATCCATCCCTCCTTTACAAGGAAGGTCTTCTGCTCCTTCTTGTCGAGGGTGCTCTGGAAGAAGATTCCGGCACCACAGACCACGAAACCGAAGGCTGCAAGGCCAGGAAGGGCCTTTGGACCTGGGTATGTGGCCGTGAACGGTACCGAGTAGCCCTGGATCATGGCAAAGACGACAATGCCGAGGATTACCAGTGCCAGACCGATTATTTGATCACGTTTTACTTTGAACATTGACTTTGTCCCTTTTGAAAAAAAGGGGTTCCGGGATGGAACCCCTTGAATCAGTACGAACTTCTATTACTTCTTGAGTCCGAGCTCACCAACGACTGCGTCGAGGTCTGCCTGGATGGACTTTACACGGGCTGGGCCATCTTCATAGGAGAGGAAGACCATGCCGAATCCCTTTGGCTCGAGAGCGCCCTTGACTGCTGGGTTCTCGTATGCATTTGCATAGAGGGTGTAGAGCTGCTTAGCTGTCTCGTCGCTCATGGACTTTGGTCCGAGGAAGAGGTTGATGTTGCCCCATGCGAACTTGTAGCCAAGCTCTGGGAAGCTCTTCAGGTCTGGGAATACTGGGCAGCGACCACCCTCGACATCTCTGGATACGACGCCAAGTGCTACGACCTTGCCAGCATCGACATACTGCTTTGCCTGGTTAGGGTTTACGAAGCATGCATCGATTGTCTTTCCGACAACTGCTGCCATCTTCTCGGTATCGGTACCAGCTTCGACAATCTTTGGCTGGATGCCAGCTGCCTTGGAGAAGAGACCTGTGATGATGTGAGCTGTACCACCAGTCTCGACACCGAACTTGATGGTTCCAGGAGCAGCCTTTGCAGCAGCTACGAGGTCGTCGACCGTCTTGTATGGGGAGGATGCATCGACTACGAGAGTGTAGCTTGCTGGGTCCTTCTGGACGGATACTGCGATGACCTTGTAGTCGTCAGCTGCAGATCTCTTGAAGACACCGGATGCCTTCTTGATGAGCATTGTTGTGTGGAACTGGAGGATTGTGGATCCATCGTTCTTTGCACTGTAGACCTTCTCGAGAGCAACAGCACCACCGCCGTCGGAGTTGTTTACGATTGTTACGTTGACGCCAGCATCAGCTGCGACCTGACCTGCAAGTGCACGAGCCATGACATCTGTACCACCACCAGTCTTTGCTGGAACCTGTACTTCGATGTTCTTTGGAAGGGAAGCGCCGCCCTTTGCTGCGCTCTCGCTCTCACCGTTTGCGAAGAGCATGGTTGCTGCCATGCAGACTGCCATGGCGATCATTGCAATCCTTTTCATTGTCTTCATGAGAAACTCTCCTTTATTTCTTGTTTGTTTCTTGAACTTTTATATTGCTAGTCTAGAGCCGATTCTAGAAAAAACAACATTTACTTTTTGCTAGTATCTCTTAAAATAATTAAGAGGAGGCTCATATGGACCTGCGTGTAGTCAACAATATTGTCACAATTGCCCAGGAAAGTAATATCTCTGCGGCAGCAAGGAAACTCAACATAACCCAGTCGGCTCTGAACCAGCAGCTTCTGAAGATGGAGGACGAACTCGGAACACAGCTCTTTGAGAGAAGGAGCAGGACGCTTGTCGCGACCTATGCAGGCACTCTCTTTCTGAGCAATGCAAAGAAGATGCTGGAGCTTGAAAAGGAGACCTACCATGTAATTGGGGATATTGCTGAGAATACGAGGGGCGAGATATCGATTGCCTTTACACCAGAAAGGGGAGGCGAGCACTTCGCCGCCTGCTATCCGACCTTCCATGAGAAGTATCCAGGCATCACCTTCAAGATAGTCGAGGAGAGGGTAAAGACCATGGCAGTGCACCTGGCAGACGGGACTGTCGATCTTGCGCACATCGCTACAAGACGACCGAATCCCGCCTTCGACTACGACTGGATAGACAGCGAGAAGGTCGTGCTCGCGGTTCCTAGAAACAACCCACTTCTTGAAAGGCTCGATACGGGGAAGGAGGGAAAGTTCAGACTGCTGGATCCGCGTCTGCTTGCCGACCAGCCTATAATCATGAGCACCAGGGAGACTCTGATACGAGAGATAGTCGACGAGATATACGAGAAGGTGGGGCTTGCTCCGAGAACGCTCTTCGAGACCTCCTCCAGCAGGACGATACTTGCAATGGTGGAATCGGGCCTTGCAATCGGCTTTCTGCCCCAGTCATACGCCTATGATTCCGATACTGTGGAGTTCCTGAATGCAGGACCCGAATACGAGTGGATGCTGACAGTAGCCCACAGGCATGGCTACTTTCTCTCCCAGGCCGAGAGGGACTTCATAAGAATCTACAAGAACGTCTACGATGAGAAGAAGAGAAGGAGGAGCGAGAAGCGGTCTATCTGAACCTTGCTTCGGCAAAGCCCAGTGTGCCATTTGAAAGCGCACGGTTCAGCTTCATTCTCGAAAGCAGTGGAAGACAGGAGTAGGTGTCTGCCAGCCTCTCTATCAGGTCTACCGATTCTATGGAAGAGGAGATGGCTGGAATCTCCTTCTTCGCATCCTTGATGAAGAAGTGCATCTTCGGCCTGAGGCCCTCGAAGGTGCTTCCTGCGACCTTGGCAAACCTGTCGCTCACGAAGTCGAAGGCCATTCCTCCGCTCCTGAAGTGCGATGCCATTGCAGCTATCAGCGATCTTGCCTCATCGCTCTTCAGATAGTAGAGAAAGCCTCCACTTATGATATATACATGCTGATTCTCCTGGGCACCGAGCCTGTCCATCCAGGATATGTCCAGTGCATCTGCAGGAAGGTTCATCTCCCTCGGCCTCAGCGAGAAGAGCTTCTCTCTCATCTCGATCACCTCTGGAAGGTCGAGATTGACGTAGCGGCATCTGCCGTTGTCGATGAATGAGAAGGAGGTGTCGAGACCACAGCCGAGATTGACTATGATCGAGTAGGGGTGCTTCTTGAGAAAGTTCTTTGCCGAGGTCACAAGCTGCTCGTGCCTGAGGCCGTAGATGATTGCAGCGAAGGTCTTCATGTCGATGGAGTGGAAATCATATCTGATCCGCTTGATGATCTCGAAGGCCTTTGTATCCTCGAAGACCTGAGGAAAGTTCTTGTTGGCCACATACCTGCCATAGAGGGGCAGTATGAGTGATTCCTGCAGTGTCCCCTTCTGGATTGTCATACTATCAGCCATCTTTTTCATAATCCCCGATAGGAATATTTAAATCGAAATGCTTATTTTTAACAATACAGTTTTTTTAAAAACGTCGAAAAAATTTGTATCCATTTTCTACCTGCAGCTGCCATCCCTCTTCCTTTTCCCACAGACATTCTCTCTCTAGAGGTGGCTGTTGTTCCGACTATTGGTTATATTTTCCATATGGCAGCTTCTCTTCTTCAGCTACTGCCTGGTAATTCCGATCATGGCCACAGCAGGCCCTGGTCCTCGCCCTGATTCTTAAAGGATTTTTCATATGAGGCTTGTTCATCTATCTGATCTGCATCTTGGAAAGTGCGTTCACGGTCTGTCCATGCTCGAGAATGGAGACCAGCGCTTCTGGATAGAGAGTTTTCTGAAGAGAATCGATTCGATTCATCCGGATGCTGTCATGATAGCTGGCGATGTATATGACAGGAGTGCACCCTCGGCAGAGGCTGTAGAGCTTCTGGACTTTCTCGTGACCTCTCTTGCCAGAAGAGAGATTCCTGTGATGATCGTTGCAGGAAACCACGACTCGGGAGAGCGGCTGTCATTTGCAAGCGAGCTTCTTTCAAGAAGCAGCATCCACATCGCAGGCACTCTCGGTGAAGGTGGGAAGCTGGCCCATGTGACGCTTTCGGATGAGTATGGCCCTGTTGATTTCTGGCTCTGTCCATATATCTTCCCGGCCCTCGTGGCCGCAAGACTCTCAGATGATTCGATCAGGGACTACGATACTGCGATGAGAAGGCTTCTCGAAGTTCAGGATATCGACAGAACGAGGCGCAACGTGCTTGTTGCACACCAGAATGTCACTGCAGGTGGAAAAGAGGCACACCTGGGTGGCTCCGAATCCATGGTCGGCGCTGTCGGACAGATGGACTTCTCTGTTTTCGACTCCTTCGACTATGTTGCACTCGGTCATATCCACTCCTCATATCCTGTAGGAAGAGATGAGGTGAGGTATGCCGGAACCCCTCTCTGCTACCACTTCAACGAGACAAGACAGAAGGAGAAGGGGCCTGTGGTCGTCAATCTCAGAGGAAAGGGCGAGAAGCCTGTCATAGAGACCGAGGTCATCAGTCCACTGCATAGGATGAGGGCAGTAGGTGGCCCATATGAGGATGTGAAGAAAAGCGAGCTTGAAATGGCCGCGGATGGCGAGTACATCAGCGTCACGCTGACAGATACGAGGATAACGCCGGAGATATCGGCCTACTTCCACGAGTTCTACAGGTCGAAGGGTAGTGTGCTGATGCACCTTTCATCCTCCTTCTTCAAGATCGGAGAGGCAGATAATGCTGGCGAGAGAAAGGTCGAGAAGAGGAGACTCGAGGAGCTATTTGCAGACTTCATGCGCATGAGGGAGGGAGATGAGCTCGAGGAGGATGAGTGCAGGACACTCAAGAGCGCTGTCGAGTTCCTCCAGAGCTCCGACACAGTCGAGGATGGGACGATAGACTCCTTTGTATCCCAGCTTCTGAAGGAGGTGAGAAGATGAGACCTGTAAAGCTTGCAATGACGGCCTTCGGCTCCTACAGAAAGAGAACTGAGATAGACTTCTCCTCCTTCAGGCAGGGTCTCTTTCTCATCACAGGGGACACTGGTGCAGGAAAGACGACGATCTTCGATGCGATAGTATTTGCCCTCTATGGAGAAGCGAGCGGAAGGGATAGAAAGAAAAAGGAGATGCTCCACTGTGACAGGGAGAGCAGGAGTGTGGATACTGTTGTCGAGCTCGACTTCCTGCAGGATGGAAAGGCGTACAATGTAAAGAGGACACTTCACTTTCCGCGCGCCAGAGGAAAAGCGGACGAGTATGGCGACTGCAACGAGAGTGCAGTCCTTTCCATTCCAGGAGCAGATCCGATCGTGGGTGCGACAAAGGTAACAGAGCGCGTCTGCGAGGTAGTCGGCATGAGATGCGAGCAGTTCAGGAAGATAGTCATGCTCGCACAGGGCGAATTCAGGGAGTTCCTTGTCTCCGACAGTGCAAAGAAGAAGGAGATACTCTCAAAGCTCTTCGATACTACGAGGTACCAGAAGCTGCAGGAGCTCCTCTACGGTGCAAGAAAGCGCATTGCCGATTTGCGTGAAGAGAAGAGTGCAGAGCTTGCAAAGCTGATGACTGATATCTTCATTCGTCCAGAACCAGAGGATGAGGAAGATGACCAATTCCTCTACTCGTATACGAATCCGGACCTTGATGCAAATCTTTCTCTCCTGATTTCAAAAGAGGCCGAGAAGCTTTCATGCCTCAGCGCAAGCAGGAACGAAAGCGCCAGCAGGAAGAGTGCGCTTCATGAGGCGAAGGGCCGTGCCGAGAAGGAGAATGCGGAAATTGACGAGCTGTCAGATCTCAGGAAGCGGCTTTCACTGCTCGAGGGCGACAGGGAGAGGATGGAGAAGCGGAGCGAATCCTATGCTCTTCTTGAAAGGGCGTATCACATAGTGAAGCCTGTTCTGGACAGATACGATAATATCGTGCTGCAGCAGCGCGAGAACGAAGGACAGATAGAAAGTCTCGAGGCGTGGCTTGCACGGTGCCTTGATGACGAGAGATCTGCCCTGGCAGATATCGATAAGGATGCGTCCAAAGTCGAAAGCATAGCAAGGCTTTCAAGTGAAAGAGAGCGTGCAATGGAGCAGCTTCCCTTCTACGAGGAGCAGGACAGGAAAGGACGGAAGCTCGATACTGCACTCTCTGAAGCGAAGAATGCAGAAGAGAAGCTCGAGTTGTGCAGGAAGAGAAGAAAGAGTGCAGAAGAGAGGATTTCGGTTCTCGAAGATTTCATAAAGGGACTTGGAGACACAGCCCAGGCCGAGTCGCTTTCCCGCGAGAGAAGGAACAGAGCAGAGACTCTTCTCGGACAGGCAGAAAAGCTCAGAGAGGAGGTCGAGGCGATAGAGACTTCCAATGCAGAGCTGCCCACAGAGGCTGGAGAAATCGAAATGCTCGATCAGAAGGTGAAGGAGAGCGAAGAGAGGAACAAGTCTCTCTACAGGGCCTTCATAGCTGGCTATGCCGGCCTGCTTGCAGGTAATCTCAGAAGAAGTATCGAGCAGGAGGGAGAAGCAGAGTGCCCTGTCTGCCACTCGCGCTGTACAGGAGAGCACCTTGCAGTCCTTGCTGAGAGAAGCGAAGATAATCCGACCCAGGAGGAGGTCGAGCTCTCCAAAAAGGAGTGCGAAGAAATCAGAGATGAGCTTGAGAGGAAAAGGCTTGAATACAGTAGCAGGGTCGCAGCTCTGAATGAGAGGAGGAAGAGAGCTCTCGATACTGCAGCAGAGCTCTTCGGCTCCTGCACAACCTGGGATGTCCTTGTCTCTGAAAGCTATCTTGGTGCGAAGGTCGCAGCTCTTTCCAGGATTCTTGAAAGCGAGAGTGCAGCCTATGAAGAGGCCAGGCGCAAAAGTGGATGCAGAACAGAGGCGGAGAGGAAGCTTTCAGAGGAGAGAAAAGGAGTCGCCGAGCTTGACTCGTCTCTTGGGACACTGCAGAGCGAGTACCAGCAGATGAGACTTGCAGTCGAAAGACTCAGAGCAGACCTTGAAGCGATGGAGAAGAATCTCAGGTACAGAAGCAGAAAGGAGGCAGATGACCAGATCGAGAGGCTCTCGACTGCAATCACATCTCTCCAGTCTGAAGTGGATGAGCATCGGGAGAAGCTCAGAAGGACAAGAGAGAGGAAATCCAATCTTGAGGGAGGCCTGGAGAGATCAAAAGGCCTGAAGGCCAAGCTGGAAAGAGACGCAGCAGAGCAGGAAGGTGCTCTTGGAGCTGCTCTTTCAAGAGCAGGCAATCCTTCTCTCGAGGAGGCGAGAGGAGTCATTGGAAAGCTGGATCCCTCCTCTGCAGAGGAGATTCTTTCTTCGATGCATGGAGAGATCGTCAAATTCAGGCAGGAGTGCAGCAGTACTGAAGAGCGCATAGCTCAGCTTGAAGAGAAGACAAGAGGAAGAGAGAGAGTAGACCTCAATGCGATCGATGCAAGGATCTCAAAGCTGGATCGCGAGATAGAGGAGCTTGACAGTAGAAGAGTAGAGCTTTCGCATATGAATGAGAATCACAAGGAGGTCCTTGCTCAGGAGAGAAGCATAGGAAAGCTGCTCGAGAGTACTGAAAGGCTCTGGAAGAGCATCGACCGCATCGGCAGTGCCTCCTTGGGCTACTCTGCCTCTGCCGATGGCAGGATAGCCTTCGACAGCTATGTGCTGGGTCAGGTCTTCGAGCAGATACTCGAGATGGCCAATGCCCACCTCGATGAGATGAGCGGTGGACTCTATCAGATGGAGCACAGGCAGGATGCGGACAGGAAGAATGCCTCTGCAGGCCTCGATATCATGATCCGGGACAATGGCTCTGGAAAGCTCAGGGAGGTGGGAACACTTTCCGGAGGAGAGAGCTTCGTGACCTCTCTTTCCCTCGCTCTCGGTCTATCCGATGTCATACAGAACAGCAGTGGAGGAAAGTCTCTTGACGCACTCTTCGTCGACGAGGGCTTCGGAAGTCTCGATGACCAGTACCTGGACAAGGCGCTTTCGGTCCTCAACTCCCTCACAGGTGGAAGCCGTCTTGTCGGTGTCATCTCCCACGTCCACAGTCTGGATGAGAGCATAGCGCAGAAGATAAGGGTATACAGCACCGGAGAGGGAAGCCGTGTCGAGATCGTTATGTAGAGAGTTTCCTCAGAATAGGTATTCAAAGTCCAGCCTTTTAGGATATAGGATAGGTGCATGGAAAAAGGAAAAGAGAAGACAGTGAAGTCTGCAGTAGGTGTACTTTTCATGCTTTCTGCACTCCTTTCCCTCCCAGGAAGGAGGGAAAGCGATATCGCATGCCTTCTGATACTGCTTGCTGCAGTTTCGATTCTCATCTTCTTTTTCATCCTCGATCCAGCAGCTGACAGAGAGGAGAATGATACTTTTGCCTTTGTCCTGCTTTTCGTCACGATGGCACTCTCGCTCGAGTTTGTACTGAAGGCCTTCGGTATCCTTGTTTCTCTCCAGGTCTTCAGGTGCCTTGTGCTGCTTTCCATCTCGCTTGGCTTTCTCCTATCTGCCTTCATATCATCAAGGAGCTGAAGCGCAGCTTAGGTAAGGATGAGAGCCCTTAAAAAAGCCCTCTCCGAGTCTCTTTTCCAATCTGCAGGGAATACATGCAGAATGCTTTTCGTAATATAAATGAATCGTGGGCACTCTATATAGCTACGATATCTATGCACTCGATGAACACTCGCTCTTCTTCCGATACAGAAGCGTGAGGGCCTCCTCGTTCGTCTCTGCATTCTACCATATGATGCTGAAGAATCTGATTCTCCAGGATAGGAGAGTCTCACTGTACTGCATGCGCCCGCACTCTGGAGACCTGCAGCTCATGGGAGTATACGATGGGATTTCCGTGATGCATCAGAATGGAGAGACCCATTCAAGGGTCCTGGATCTTTCCAATGGAGAGAGGTACGAGCTTGGAGAGGAGGGCTTTACGCGCGTTCTCTGAAAGCTCTCCTTCCTGAGACATAGACCTCTTTGATTCCGATATCCTCATCGAAGATGAGCAGGTCGGCGGCCTTTCCTGCTTCCAGCGAGCCTGTGCGGCTGTCGATGCCCATGAACCTTGCAGGGTTGAAGCTTGCCATTCTGATAGCCTCTGCGAGAGACAGCCCCGCCTTGTCCCGCATTGTTCTCACAGCTCTGTCCATCGTGCAGATGCTGCCTGCAAAGCAGCTCCTGTCAGGCAGCTTCGCGATCCCGTCCTCTATTATCACCTTGGTCCCGGTATCCCTTGCTCCGAGTATGGATGGCCCTTCGCCCATTCCAGCTCCCCTCATGCTGTCTGTTATGAGGCAGATATGGTCGTGGTCCTTCAGCTTGAGAATCATCCTGAGAAGCTCGGGAGGCAGATGGATGCCATCGGAAATGAGCTCTATGCTCATTCCATCGAGGAGGTATCCGGCCTCGACTGCACCGAGAATCCTGAAGCCGCCTCTTCGTGTGATCGTGGACATGCCGGAGTAGAAGTGCGTCAGGTGCCTGACTCCCTCATCGTAGGCCCTCTCTATCTCCTCGTATGTTGCCGCTGTGTGTCCCGCTGCTGCCATTATGCCGCGCCTGGAAAGCTCCTGGGCAAGTGAGAGTGCACCCTCGAGCTCGGGTGCAAAGGAGACTCTTGCTATTATTCCATCTCCCTTCTCGAGCAGGGGAAGGTAGTTCTCTGGAAGTGGAAGCTTGATGTACTCATCACTCTGCGCTCCCTTCTCGAGAGGATTGAGGAAGGGACCCTCGAGATGGAGGCCCGGCATGTGGGGAAGAGCCTCACTGCACTCGAGTGCCCTTCTGAAGCAGTCGAATGTTCTGAAGAGGTCCTCGTCGCTCGATGTCATCGTAGTAGGGTAGTAGGTGGTAGTGCCGTGCTGAAGGTGCGCTCTTGCTGCAAGTATTATGTCCTCTGCATCCCCGTCCATGATGTCGTGGTCTCCGCCTCCGTGGCTGTGGATGTCTATGAAGCCTGGAGAGAGGTAGAGGCCTCTGCAGTCTACGACCTCCTCGCATTCGTTCTGTGGAATATTCTTTCCCACCCTCTCGATGATCCCAGCTTCCATTCTGAGTGAGCCATCTTCCAGCACTCCATCCTTCAGGATCAGCCTTGCATTCTGAAACAGCATCCTATCCCTCCTCCTGATAGTTTATACGAGAATGCAGGCCAATCAAAGGAATTTGCTATAATTTTCCTATAATAGGGAACTTTCTTGCCTTTTTTTGTGTTTATTTTGCAATTGTTCTGGGTTATCATGTCAGAAAAGGAGATTTTCGATGGTACAGATAAACATTTCAGGCACTCCCGAAGAGCTTGGAAGGGCTGCTGCCGAGCGCATCGCGCTTGAGATCAACAGGGCAATAGAGAAGCAGGGCCATGCCCGCATCGCACTCTCTACAGGAGCATCGCAGTTCGAGACGCTGGAGGCCCTTGTAAAGATGGATATAGACTGGAAGAAGGTGACGATGTTCCACCTCGACGAGTACGTTGCGCTTCCCGAGAGCCACAAAGCCTCTTTCAGGAAGTACCTCAAGGAGCGCTTTGTCAGCAAGGTGGACCTTGCTGAGGCGATCTTCGTCGATGGAGAGGGCGATCCGGAAAGGGCCATAGAGTATCTTTCGAGGAGGATAGCAGAGAATCCTATCGATGTCGGTGTGATCGGAATCGGCGAGAATGGCCATGTCGCCTTCAACGACCCACCTGCAGATTTCGAGACGGAGCGACCCTACATAGTCGTCGATCTCGCACCCAGATGCAAGCAGCAGCAGGTAGGCGAGGGGTGGTTCGAATCCGTGGAGGCTGTCCCGGCCCAGGCGATAAGCATGAGCGTCAGACAGATCATGTCCTCCAGAGTCATCGTCTCGGCAGTTCCCCATGCAGCAAAGGCAGAGGCTGTACAGAAGACACTTTTGCAGAGCATCAACTGCAACGTGCCTGCAACGATCCTGAAGAGTCACCCCTGCTGGTATCTTTTCCTCGATGTCGAGAGTGCAGGTCTGGCCTTTTCGCTGTAGAACTAAAGTATTTTCGTATTTTTCGGGCGGAGCACAATATCTCCGCCTTTTTCTTTTCCACCAATTCCATGTATTGAAACAAGATGAAGTGAAACCTCCCCAAAGTGGCCGAGAGGCTGTCAGTGTGCTTTCTCATTATGTAATGACATGAATATATGAACAGGAAAGAAGATGATTGTTGAATAATTCTGCCATCTGTGTATAATGAAATATGTTAGCAATGGCTAACTTTGGAAGGTCTTTATGAAAGTTTCACAGATAAATGTCTGGTTCGAAAGGTTCGGCAGATTCCAGTTGAGGCACCGCTGCGCCTTCATTGTTCTCCTGATCATCTTCACGATAGCAAGCAGTCTGGGGCTCTCTCGGCTGGAAGTCAGCAATGACGAGGATGAGTGGTTCGATGACTGGGAGAGAGTCAAGATGAATCAGGACCACTTCGAGGATATCTTCGGCAGCACGGATAGCCTGCTTGCCTTCGTCAAGGCGGACGATGTCTTCGATCCAGAGGTGCTCGATGCCATAGACCGGCTGGGTGACAGGCTGCTATCCGAGGTACCGTATGCGGACAGCGTCACTTCGCTGATGGAGATGACGATACCTATCGGAACAGAGGAGGGCTTCGAGGTCATAAACCCATTCGAGGATGGAATCCCGAGCGACAGGGCAAAGCTCGAGGAGAAGAAGCAGTTCATCCTCAGCAGGGAGTCGCTTGTGAACAACCTCGTCAGCGACGATGCGAAGGAGACCTGGGTCATCGTCAAGCTGGAGCAGTACTCTGAGAGCCTCTCGGAGGCGATGGGGAAGATTGCACCGCCTGCAATGGAGATATTCAACTCCGAGGAGTTCAAGTCGGACAAGTACGAGATACTGCCTGCAGGACTCTCGTACACGGAGTACGAGGAGGAGATTGCGTCGATGGAGCAGTGCGTCACGAGGATCCTTGCCGGCTTTGTCGTCATGATCCTCTGTCTCATCGTCTTCATCCGCTCCTTCAGGGGCATCATAGTCCCGGCAGTCGCAACGGTCGGTGCACTCTGCTCTGTGCTGGGAATCACAGGCTGGATGGGCATCAGGGCCAATCCATACATGCTTGTGGTCGCAGTCCTGCTCTCGATGGCACTTGCAGTCGGCTATGCAGTCCACTACATCAACAGCTTCCGCCTCCACTTCAGAAGGAGTGGAATGAGGAAGGAGTCCATAGTGATGGGCGTGAAGGAGTCCGGCTGGCCTCTTCTGTTCACTGTAATAACGACCATGGGCGGAATGCTCTCGTTCCTTGCGGGAGGAATCAGGCCGATGAGGTGGGTAGGTGGAGTCACTGCAGCCGCAGTCTTTGCCGTATACGCCTATGTCATGATACTGCTTCCGACGCTTCTGAGCTTTGGAAAGGACAAAAGTCCAGATCCCGACTACGTGGCAACTAATGGAGCAACGAAAGTGGATCTATCTGTAGAGAGGTTCGGCACCTGGATCCTGGACAGGAAGTGGGCAGTGCTTGTCATCGGCCTTGCCGTGATGCTTGCAATGCTTCCTGGTCTCCTCTCCATCAATGTCAACATGGACTACTCGCAGATGATGGGTGAGAAGATACCGTACGTTGCCAGGCTGATGAGGATCACGGAATCGAAGCTGGGAAGCCAGTACAGCTACGATGTGCTCCTCGAGTTCGACGAGGAGGACAGACTGAAGGACCCTGTTGTTCTCAGGAAGATGGACGAGCTTACAGATAGGATAGGAACTCTCAGTATGACAAAGATATCCGGAAACAGGCCGCGAGTCTCCTCTGTCACGAAGGTCGTCAAGGAGATGAACAGGACACTGAATGGCGACGATCCTGCATTCTATACCATTCCGGATGACCAGGAGCTCGTAGGACAGATAATGTTCCTCTACGAGATATCCGGAGGCTCGGACCTCTACGACTACATCAGCGAGGACTTCAGCACTGCATACCTGCATGTAGAGCTCAACGGCTATGATGCAGAGCAGTGCGTCCAGAATGTAGCGATGGTCGAGAGCTGGGTCGACGAGCTCTTCCCGGATGCTGCGACCTCTGGAACTGTCGGAGAGGTGATGCAGTATGCTGCGATGAATGGAAAGCTCGTAAGGGGCTCGATAAAGTCCATAGGCGTCTCGATGCTCGTGATATTCGCACTCCTGCTCGTGGCCTTCACATCGATCAGGACTGCGATCATAGCGATGATTCCGAATATCGCACCGATAATCCTGATCGGAGGTGTCATGGGCTACTCCGGCGTATCACTCGATATGATAACGGCCCTGATAATGCCGATGATCCTGGGTATCGCAGTCGATGATACCATCCACTTCACGAACCACATAAAGTACTACGAGGAGTCGGCAGAGAGCTACCGTGATGCGATCATCATCTCCTACAGAGAGATAGGAAAGACGATGGCGACCACGACATTCATCCTCTGTGCACTCTTTACGATATTCCTGTTCAGCAGGATGGCGGCCCTTGCCAGGATCGGCTATCTCTCTGTGATCGGTCTTGCTGGCGCCCTCGTTGCCGACTACACACTTACACCGGTACTCCTGCTTGTCAGCAGGCCGTTCGGAAAGGAGAAGAATGTATGAGAAGGACTTTATTCAGCATGTTGCTTCTGCTGCTCGTCTGCTGCTCTCTCTTTGCACAGGAGAGCGCCTGCGAGATCATGAAGAGGGCCAGGAACCTTCCTGAGCCGAGGACTACAAGCGAGACTGCGACACTGACCATCCACAGCAAGAAGGGGAAGGACCGCATACGCCAGGTCATAATGAAGTCGAGGGACTATGGCGATATAAAGAAGGAGGTGATCGTCTTCACCTCTCCAAAGGATGTTGCAGGTGTCGGATATCTGATGTTCGACTATAAGGAGAAGGAGGATGGCAGCAAGAAGGACAGCGACAGCTGGCTCTACATGCCTGCAATGAAGAAGACCAGGAGAATCGCTGGAAGTGGAAGCGACAGCGACAACAGCTTCATGGGAACCGACTTCACATACGGCGATATGGAGAACAGAAGTCTTTCAAAGGACGACTACGAATACCTGGGGAGCGAGCTGGTCGATGGAGTCAGCTGCCACAGGATACGATGCACAGGCCACGACAGGAGCGAGAAGGATCCGGACAGGATCGCATATATCGGTCAGGACGACTATGTGCTGAGAAGATGCGAGTACTTCGACAGGCAGGGCTCCCTTCATAGAGTGCTGACCTGCTACGACATAAAGCAGATAGATGGATACTACATCATGTGCGGCATGAGGATGGAGAATGTCCAGAGTGGAACATACTCCTTCTTCGAGGTCTCGGATATCGATCTTGACGATGCGAAGGTGGAGGACAGCATCTTCACTGTAGCTTCGCTGGAAAGGGGTATCATCAGATGAGAAGAGTGCTCTCAGGCCTCCTTCTTCTACTGCTTTCGCTCCCGCTTCCTGCCGGTATCGACTTTTCTGGAAAGGTGATCGCAGATGGCTCGGTAGGCCTTCCATATGCGGACACGGCCTTCGAGCTGAATGCAGGAAAGCTCACCTTCTCAGGTGAACTCGATGCATACTCGGAGAAGTTCTCCTTCCATGTGGATACTGCTCTCTTTCTCGATGGAGTGACAGATTACAGCAGGGACAACTCGTATGCCTTCGATAGCTTCAAGCGTGCATATCTGAGGCTGAAGGAGGTCTATTTGGACTACTACAGCGACCTGTTCAGCCTGAGAGCAGGCCGACAGATAGTCACCTGGGGGGCAGCAGATGCGATAGCGCTTACGGATGTGCTCTGCCCTCAGGATATGACCAGCCTGACATCCTACGACATGAGCGAGAGCAAGCTTGGCATCGATGCCCTGAAGCTCTCATTCGATAGTGAGAATACCATCCTGGATCTCTACTGGGTACCTCTCTTCACGAGAACAGCACTGCCGCTTGAGAGCAGCAATCCACTGCGAAGTGCACTAGTTCCCTCTGATGTCATCCAGCTGAATGCGACCGATACGGCCACCATACACGATTTCACCAGTGAAGATATCGACTCTCCAGAGCTGAACCTTGCCGATGGAGAGTATGGCCTCAGGCTGAGCAGATTCCTCTCCTATGCAGACTTCTCGCTCTACGGCTTCTATGGCTTTGAGAATATGCCGAGCATCGGCTACGCACTTGAAGGCAGTGCACCAAGCTACACGCTCGATCTGGATGGAGAGTACCACAGGATGGCCATGCTGGGTGCAGATACTTCGATTCCAATCTCGTCGAGAACCTTGAGAGTGGAGGGTGCATACTTTCCGATCCGTCCATTCCAGTGCTCGGCCGAGAGCCAGCTTGGCTCTGCTTCGAAAGGCTATGAGGAGCATCAGATGGTCGCGTTTCTCCTGGGAATCGACTGGATGCCTGGCGATTGGAGCCTGACGGCCCAGTACTATGCGGACTGGGTCTTCGGCGATGATGAGAATATCGAGAGAGACAGCTTCGGCAGCAAGGCGACTCTCTCTCTCTCCCGCTCCTTCGGAGGAGATGAACTTGAGCTGGGACTCTCTCTCATCCTGGGGCTCTCCGACTTCGACTCTGTTGTGAACCCATCCGTGAAGTACAGGGTCTTTGATGAATTCATCATCTCGCTTTCTCTGATGATGATGAATCCTGGAATGGACAGCGATGGCGAGTATGGAGCCTACAGCGAGCTCAGCTCCATCGTATTCAGAGGAACCTACAGCTTCTAGATGGAAGAAGCTGGCCATCTCTGGTCAGCTTCCTCTCTTCATCTCTTTCTCGAGTACTTTCCGTGGGGCTTCTTTCCGAAGGAGGACCTTCTGGAGGAGAAGAAGTCGTCATCGTCATCGTACCTTCTGTCCCTGCCGTACGGCTGAGCCTCATCCTCCCACCTTCTTCTCGAGCGGATCTGGCGGGTTGCAGTGTTGCTCTTCTTCCTTGGAGCCTCCTTGAATGTAAAGCGCTTCTCCTTGGAGGGCTTTGCATCCTTCTCGGGTCTTGCCTTTACAACAAGAGGCCTTCCATTGTCGAGACGGTTCTCGAAGACCTTCAGGATGTGGTCTGCGACCTTTGCAGGACAGTTGACGAAGCTGAACTCCTCCATCACCTGTATGCCCTGGAGCTCCTGGTCCTTCACACGGCACTGCTCGATGAGTATATTCGCAAGCTCGCCCTTTGTCAGGCCATCCTTTCTGCCACGTGCGATGAAGAGTCTGACGTACTCCTCCTCCTCATGGCTTCTCTCCTTCCTGGAATCCGAAGCTGCCTTCTCTGTCTTCTGCTTCTTCTCAAGGGCAGGTATCCTGTGATACTGGCTGCCATCGAGATACTTTCCGTACAGCATCTTCATCAGAGTATTCGAGAGGGCAACGGAGTCGACAGTGGTAAGAAGCTTCTCCACAGTCTCCTGGTACATGTCGGTCGGCTCTGCAAGGGCCTCCATTACAGCCTTGATTATCCTCTCCTTCCTTGCCTCGATGATCTCCTCTGCCGTTGGGATCACACCCTGCTTGATCTCGGACTTGGCAACGCGCTCGATGAATGCGAACTTCCTCTTCTCGCTGGAGGTGACGAAGGTGATTGCGATGCCGCTCTTGCCGGCTCTGCCCGTCCTTCCTATCCTGTGGATGTATACCTCCGGATCCTGGGGAATCGTGAAGTTGATGACATGGGTAAGATCCTGGATATCGAGGCCTCTGGCAGCAACGTCGGTTGCAACGAGGATGGATATCCTGTGCTCCTTCATCTTCTGCATGATGATCTCTCTCTGCTTCTGCGAGAGATCTCCATGCAGTGCCTCTGCATTGTAGCCCCTGTCCTGCAGCTTCCTGCCGATCTCTTCGCACTGTACCTTTGTGCGGCAGAAGATGACGCCATAGAAGTCGGCCTCGCGGTCGATTATCCTTGTCAGGACCTCCATCTTGTTGCTCTCTCTGAGGTCGAACCTGAACTGCTCCGTATTCGCTGCAGTCTCTGTTCCCTTCTTTATCCTCTTGATCTGGTAGTCCCTCATGAAGGACTCTGCAAGGTGGAGTATCTGCTGTGGCATCGTGGCAGAGAAGAGCAGCATCTTCTTCTCGACAGGGCTCATCTTGAGGATGTTCTCGATATCCTCGACAAAGCCCATGTCCAGCATCTCGTCTGCCTCGTCGAGCACGCAGAACCTGATCCTGCTGATATCGAGCGTCTTCCTGTCCAGGTGGTCCTGGATCCTTCCCGGTGTTCCAACTACGATCTGAAGTCCGCTTCTGAGCTTGCGGAACTGGTTCTCATAGCTTGCACCACCGTAGATTGCGTCGACTGTGATATTCCTTTCGCCCCTGAGCGATTCGATCTCCTTTGCTGTCTGGATTGCAAGCTCCCTTGTCGGAGCGAGGATGAGTGCCTGTGTCGAGCGGTCGCTCTCATCGATCTTCTCCAGAATCGGAAGTGCGAAGGCCGCTGTCTTTCCTGTACCTGTCTGTGCCTGTCCCACTACGTCGCAGCTGCCTTCGAGGAGCAGGGGAATGCAGGCTGCCTGTATCTCTGTCGGTTCAGTGAATCCCTTCTCTCTGATTGCCTGGAGTGTCGTTTCCGAGAGACCGAGGGCTGCAAATCCATCCATCTCGGTCATACTGTTTTCTTTTTCTTTGATTTCTTCTGTCATTCGTTTTCCTAAGTTTAGTTCTTGTCAATAAATACTTTTATTCTTCAAGTCCACGTGAGAGTAACCTGAAAGCGCACTTGATTGCAAGTGGTTGGGCAAATAAAAAGGAGCACTTTTTCAGTGCTCCCAAAATCCAGCTTGTCAGGCCTTACCTTGCCATGACCTTTTCGAAGAAGGTGGCATAGAAGTTGTCCTCGAACTTGTCGGAGGAGAGTATGCTCGACTGGATGTCCTGCTGGGCTGCGCCAGAGCTGAGGTAGTCGTAGTAGGTCTCGAAGATCGAGCTGGTAGATTCGATTGCGGAATCTGCTCCGATCTCTGTTACGATGAAGCCGTTTCCAGCCTCCTTCGGCTCAAGAACAGTTCCCTCGGCACCCTGATAGAGAGTAGTCACGAAGTCTGCATCGCCTGCAGCGGTTGCAAGAAGACCGTAGCTGTCTGTGTATGCGAAGGAGATCATCAGCATCGAGGAGTTGGCGGGGTTTGCAACAGTTGCCGGGACAGCCTGGACTGTGTAGCCTGCGCTGGCTGCGGCAGAGGAGAGATTTCCACCCTGGACCTTGGCAAAGAAGTCGTTTGCTGCAGCTTCAGCAGCGGACTTTGCCTCCTCTGGGTTTGCTTCTGCATACATCTGCTTTACGGTTGCAACAGAGGTCTCGTCTGCTGGATCGAAGTCCTTTGCTGCCTCGTCGACCTTGAAGATAGAGAAGCCATAGGTCGTTGCGATAGGGCCTACGATTTCACCCTTCTGGGCAGAGACGACCTTGGCAAGGTCATCTGCATTGGTGATGAGGTAGGAGCCAAGGAGTCTTGCGAACTGAGGTCCGACCTTGCCATCGTTGGACTTGAAGCCGTCGATCGAGCTCTCCTTAACGGAAGCTGCGAAGTCTGCGCCGCCGTCGAGCTTGGTCCTGAGTGCGTCAGCCTCCTCCTGTGTTGCCACGGAGATGACGGAAAGCTCGATTGTCCTGAAGTCTTCCGGCTTCTCGGCAACGTACTTGCTGACGACATCGTCGGTGAGGACGTGGTAGTCGAAGGCTACGTAGTTGAAGGCCCTGCCGGTCGAGACCATGCTGGAGATGAAGGCCTTCTCGGCTTCGGATGAGCTGACAGATGCCATATCGGAGAAGACGATCTGTGCAGGTACCTGCTGCTTTGCACTGTTGTATACGTTGTTCTTTGTGGTCTGGTCAGCGTTTCTGTATGCCTCTTCATCGAAGGCGCCATCTGCATTGCTGTAGACACCGGATGCCAGGATTGCCTGGTTGATGGCCTCGTCACTTGCCACGATGCCGGCCTTCTTTGCCTCCTGGTCGAGTGCCTCATGGATGACGGAGCTGGTGTAGGCGTTCTGCCAGGCCTGATAGACTGTATTGAAATCGGCATTGCTGCCAAGTCTGCCTACGATACTGTTGTAGGTATTGTAGAAGTAGTTGCCGTACTTGAACTCGATGTTCTTGCCGTTGTACTTGCCGAATACGATGGTGCTGTTGTCGCCAAAGAGACTACCGATACCTGCAGCAGGGAGAACGAAAGTGATCGAGATGAGAATCAGTACGATGACACCGAGCCACCAGATGATGCTCTTCTTGTTTCCACTCTTCTGCTTCTTTACGGCAGCTGCACCGTTTGCATCTACCTTTGCACCCTTCTTGAACTCTAGGTTCTTTTCATCTTTCTCAGCCATATTCCTGGATCCTTTTTCTGGAAAGTGCCCCCTGAAAAGAGACACGCTAGTATCCAAAATATCACCTTTATAAGTGTGCTGTCAACGAAGGTGCTCCTACTGGAGAGGACAAATGGAAAGATGCGCATTCCTGCCCGGAAAAAAGGAAGGCCCCAGCTGGAGCCTTCATGATTCCATCCGTATTATGGGCCTAGGTACTACTTCCACTCGACCCTGAATGAAAGCGGTCTCTGGAGCAGCAGGAAGTCTATGAGACGGAAGGTGTAGGAGAAGCTGCTGTCCGAAAGCTTCTGTGCACCCTCGAGTGCCGTGATGCTTCCCGGCACTGCAATGTTGAGCGTTATATTGCTGTTCATGACCGATTCAGGTGCCTCTTCGCCAAGAGAGAAGACCAGCATTTCCAGATACTCCTCCTCGCTGTAGCCGATATTGTACTTTGCAAGGTAGACCTCGATATTCGGATCTGCCAGGAATGGGACTATCTGCTCGAGCTCTGTGTAGTTGTCGATGTCCACATGGAATTCAAGCGAGTTTGCAGTCTCCTTTATAACGCTCTGCTCCCTGTTCTCGTTCATCGCAGAGACAAGGGCCGAGAAGCTGTCGAAGCTGAAGGAGCCCACGTAGTTGTTCTCTCCATCCTTCACGAAGACGACATCCTTTGCGTGTCCCGATTCTGCAAGCTGGCGTGAAAAGGTCGAGATCGCACTGTCCATCACCGACTCGTTGCTTTCCGGCATGAATTCGGCAAGGTCCTCGAGCACTTCGATGAAGTAGCTCTCGATATCGATATCGGAGTCGATGCTTCCTCCTGTCCTTCCTATCGTCATCTGCTCCGTGACGGTACAGCCGGTAAGGAAGCAGAGTGCAGTCATCAATACTATATATATAGGTATACGTGTTCTCATGGGTATTAGAGTAATCTTAAAGGGAGAGCAAGACAACCTCGCCTTTGTGTGGTTTTCAAGTTTTTTGAAGCGGAAAAATTCTTATTATTATATTGATAATAATAATGGCCAAAGGGCACCATTTCGGCACTTGACAATTTTCGAATCGAGACCTTATTTTCTTTTATCGACAAGTGGAGGACAGCAATGGATTTTGATCCGAAGAAGAAGACACTGGTCATAGTCGAGTCGCCTACAAAGGCCAATACGATTAGAAAATTCCTGCCAAGGAACTTCTCTGTCATTGCCAGCAAAGGACACTTCAGAGACCTGCCAGAGACGGACTTTGGAGTCGATGTAGACAAGAACTTCGAGATAACATATGTGATAGATCCCAGCAAGAAGGAGCTTGTAGCCGAGATGAAGAAGAAGCTCGAGAAGACTGAGCAGCTTCTGCTTGCGACCGATGAGGATAGAGAGGGAGAGGCGATCAGCTGGCACCTTCTAGAGACCCTGAAGCCCAAGGTACCATACCAGAGAATGGTCTTCCATGAGATCACGAAGGAGGCTGTGACCGAGGCCCTGAAGAAGGGAAGGGATCTCGACATGAACCTTGTCCATGCCCAGGAGGACAGGAGAGTCATCGACAGACTCTACGGCTACGAGGTGTCTCCGATCCTCTGGAGAAAGCTCAGTAACAAGAACCTCTCTGCAGGAAGGGTACAGTCCGTTGGCCTCAGATATATCTGCGACAAGGAGATGGAGAGACTCTCGTTCATCTCCTCTGTCTGGTTCGACCTGAAGGCCTCTCTTGAAAAGGGAGGAAAGGTATTTGCCGCCTCTCTCGAGAGCATCGATGGAAAGCGCATTGCAGGAGCGAAGGATTTCGATCCCTCGACCGGCGCTCTCTCTTCCAAGGCCAGACTTTTAACAGAAGAGGATGCAGAAAGGCTTCTGGAAACACTCAAAAGCGAAGCCTTCACTGTCCTCTCTGTCGAAGAGAAGCCGAAGAAGCAGAGCCCATATCCTCCATTCACGACCTCTACACTCCAGCAGGCTGCCTCCAGCCGTCTGAAGATGAAGTCCAGCGAGACGATGCAGATTGCACAGCGCCTCTTCGAGCGCGGCTTCATAACATACATGAGAACAGACAGCGTGAACCTCTCTTCACAGTGCATCCACGCATCCAGGGAGAAGATAGCCGCTCTCTATGGGGAAGCATTCCTCTCTCCGAACGAGAGGCGCTTCAGGACCACATCTGCCGGAGCGCAGGAGGCACATGAGGCCATAAGGCCAGCTGGCAGCGATATGAGAACTCCGGAGGAGACCGGTCTTTCGGGCAGGGAGCTTCAGCTCTATCGCCTTATCTGGCAGAGAACGATGGCGACCCAGATGGCAAATGCCGACAAGCTGGTCACCAGCGTGAAGATAGGTGCAAAGGATGCCGTATTCGCCGCATCAGGTACTGTCATAAAGTTCCCGGGCTTCCTCAAGGTCTACGGCTCCGACGAGACCGAGGAGGGGGAAGAGAACATCCCGAATCTCTCTGCAGGAGAGACTCTCGAGCTTGAGAGTCTTGAAAGCAAGAAGCATGAAACGACACCTCCACAGCGCTACACTGAAGCAAGTTTTATAAAGAAGCTTGAAGAAGAGGGTATCGGAAGGCCGAGTACCTACGCTTCAATAATCACAACACTTCTCGATAGAGAGTACTCCATCGAGCTGAATGGTTCGATCATTCCTACCTTCCTCGGCTTTGCAGTCTACGACTACCTGCTGAAGGAGTTCCCTGTCATGATGGACTACAAGTACACAGCCGACATGGAGAGCAAGCTCGATAGAGTAGCCGGAGGAGAGGAGGACAAGCTTGCATACCTTGCAGACTTCTACTTCGGCTCGGATGGAAAGAAGGGGTTAAAGGCCAATGTCAAGGAGGCTCTCCTGAAGAAGGACGACTACAAGACACTGGAGTTCCCAAACCTTTCAGGCAGACTCTCTCTCGATGATGGCAGAGAGATCTCCTACCAGATCAAGGTAGGTCCCTATGGTGCATACCTCCTGACCGATATAGTCGGAGAGGATGGAAAGGCGGTCATCGTCAATATCCCATCCAGATTCTGCCCTGGTGTCGTTACGGACAAGGAGCTCGCTTCACTGGTGCTTTCCAATGCGAAGATAGCTGCAGGTGAAGACCCGGATGCGATAGTCCTGAAGCACGGTTCCTTTGGCGACTACTGGTCGAAGGGTGGAAAGACAGTCAATGTCCCCAAGGGAAAGAAGAGTGCAGAGAGCTACACAGAAGAGGAGATAGAGTTCCTCTTCTCGCTGCCTTTGAATCTTGGACAGGACTCCAATGGCAACGACATCATCCTCAATAATGGCCGCTATGGTGCCTACCTCTCCTGCGGCGGAAAGAACACCACGATAAGGGGAAGCATCTTCGATATGGACCATGAGAAGGCCATTGCACTTCTCGAGGGCCCGGACCTGAATCAGCTGGAGCCATATCTTGATAGGCCGCTTGAGATCAAGAGCGGCCGCTACGGCTACTACCTCAAGTGGGGAAGCGAGAACATCGCACTCCCATTTGCCTACAGGAAGAATCCTGAGAAGGTGACGCAGGAGATTGCAGAGAAGCTCTGTGGAAGGACCGACGAGACGAAGGCTCCACAGAATGCTGCAAGAGAGTTCGGACTCTTTCAGGAGAAGGCCCTTTCGATCGTGGATGGAAAGTACGGCCCATATATCAAGTGGGGAAGCGAGAACATCCCGATTCCTGCCATCATGAAGGACAATATCTCCGCCATCACAGATGAGGATATCCACGCTGCAGCCCTGGCCCATGGCGCAGACAAGAGCTTTGGGGATGTGGATGGAAAGCCGCTTGGAATCTACTCTGGCCGCTACGGCTACTACATGAAGTGGGGAGATGCCAACATCAAGCTTCCTGACAGATACAAGGAGAGTTTCGAAGGCATCACAGCTGAAGAGGCTATAGAGATTGCAAGAAGCGCTGATGTGAAGACTCCGGCGAAGAGAAGAGGAAGACGCTGAAGCAGAGGAAGGTAGGAAAGGTTTCCTCCCTTCTTCTTTCTCTGCATGCTATAATCAATTCTGTATGGACAAGGAACTGATTTTCATCAGGCACGGCAGACAGACTACAAAGGACTGCAATCTCGATGTGCCGCTTTCTGATATCGGAAGAAGACAGGCAGAGCTGCTTGGAAGAAGACTCGAAGGCAATGTCTTCGACTGCATATACACCAGTGACTACATCAGGGCACTGGAGACGACAGAGATAATAAACAGCCATCTTGGTCTTCCTGTCATAACAAGACCGGGTCTAAGGGAGATAGACTGGGGGATCCTGACGGGCCTCTCTCCTGAGGAGCTCTACGAGAAGTACGAGCACATGGAGGACAGGTATCTCTGCCTTGAGGACTACACGAACCCAGGCGGAGAGAGTGGACAGGATGTCTTCGACAGAGTGAAGCCTGTCATCGATGAGATGATAGCGGGAGATGGAAAGAGAATCCTCGTCGTAACGCACGGTGGCACTATAAGGGCCATCATCTGCGGCCTATTGGGAATTCCAATGCGCTTCAGGCTTGCATTCGGTGTCACCATAGACAATACAAGCCTTACAGAGATCCGCTACGATTCGAAGCTCGACCACTTCTCTCTGGAACGCTTCAACGACTACTCCCACCTGATGTCCGATCCCTCGCTTCTGAAGAAGAACTGGAGGGCATGATCACTTTTCAGGGTCGTACTTTCTGTAGATGTAGATGGAACGAGGGATTATGAAGAGCAGCATGAAGAACCAGCCTGCTGCGGTTGCAAAGGCAACACCCTTTATTCCATACATCGGAACGAGGATGAAGGTCGCAATCACTCTTGCTGTGATCTGTATGAGGGTCGCAAGCAGGGTCGTCTTCATCTTTCCCATACCTCTGAAGAAGCCCTGGATACCGTTCGTGAAGCCGGCTTCGAGAACGAAGAAGGCCATCAGTCCAAGGTAGCTCATTCCGAGCGAGATGAAGTCCTCTGTATTGACGAAGGCTGCAAGAAAGTAGCGACCGAAGAAGGTAAGTGTGAAGCAGATCATGACCCAGTAGCAGACTTCGAGAATGAGGCCTGAAATGTAGCCATCCTTTATTCTCTTCTTGTCTCCTGCACCTCTGTTCTGGCTTATGAAGGTCATCATTGCAGAACCGATCGACTGTTCAGGTATGAGCGCAAAGGCCTCGATCTTGGCACAGGCGCCGTAGACAGCGATTGCAGTTACACCAAGTGTGTTGATGGAGGACTGGATGAGCATCTTTCCAATCGGCTGGCAGGACTGCTGGAGTGCTGTAGCCGAACCGTATGAGAGAATATCCTTCATGACCTCTGGTCTTACCTTAATATCCGAGCGTGAGAGCTTGAGAACAGGCATTGTCGTCTGTGCCTTGTGGAAGCACATGTATGCGGATACTGCCTGCGAGATGACGGTTGCAAGTGCTGCACCGAAGACACCGAGCTTGAAGACCACTATGAATATCACATCGAGAACTGCATTGAGACAGGATGAGAATGTGAGGTACTTCAGCGGGGTCTTGGAGTCGCCTACGGCTCTCATTGCAGCGGCATATGCGTTGTAGGCGTATGTGAACGGCATGCCGAGCATTATCAGCTTCAGGTAGGTCGATGCCTCATGGAGTATCTCCTCTGGAACCCTTATGGCCCTGAGAAGCAGTCTGGAGGCAACTACACCGAGCAGCATGACTGCCAGTGAGAAGATGAGGCCAAGGAAGAGAAGAGAGAAGAGGGCTGCAGCAATCTGGTCATCTTCCTTTGCACCCTTCGCCTTGCTTATGAGAACCGAGGCTCCTATAGTCAGACCGGAAACACCCAGAACGATGATGCTGAATACTGGAGATGAGGCATTTACAGCTGCCAGGGCCGAAGTGCCTGCGGCTCTTGCGATGATGATCGAGTCGACAACATTGTACATGAGCTGGAATATATTGCCCATTACAATTGGGATAGCAAAGAAAAGGATATGCGACTTTGGATTGCCAACAGTCATATCTCGTGCCATAGAGTTCTCCTCCCGAGTTGGCAACATTATATGAATTAAAGAAAAACAAAAGAAGTAGCAAAAATCGATTTTACCTACTAGACAGAATTTTTCTTATGAGTTAATTTAATAGAGCATTATCTCGGGCGGTTAACTCAGCGGGAGAGTGCCACCTTGACGTGGTGGAAGTCATAGGTTCAAACCCTATACCGCCCATAACTTCAATACACATATCTCAAAATGGGGTATGTGTTTTTTTTACAAGGATTCAGCTTTGTTCCACTGGAGATCATTGTAGGCAACGTGAACAAAAGGAACCAAGATCGGGAATCACAGGAATTGTCACCATTCAGGACAGGAAGTCAAAACGGGACTAAATGGAAAACCTGTGGAGAAGGCCCCGCAGGTAGTTTTCAAGGTCCAAATCAAGTCTGCGTTCTGGAATATTGACAAGGTGACTGAAGTACTTCGGTTTCTGAATCTTTGCACGTTTAATGAGACGATTGGTCCTCTCATTGATCTTCTCAACTGAAAGTGTCTTCAGGGCAAGAGCCAGCGCATCCATTTCACTGTTGCATGTTTCATCTTGAATCTGCTGTGCGCCATCATCATGACCGAGAATCATGAGAGATTCAATAATCTCCACCATGTTCCTGTTCTTCAATGTCAGCATCAGTGGACAACCTCCTCATGGGAACAGAAGAGGTCATTTGCATCTGTTTGCTGTACCAACTGAGATGCTTCGATCCTGGAATATCTGTGCAGGAATATTCTGAAACCTTTTGAGCTTGTAATGCCGCTCCTGAGAAGTTCTTCACATGTGCGTTCAACAGCCTCCGGAATTGAGTTTCCTGCATAAGAGAGTGCTGTCGCCCTGACACGAACCTTGTCCCTGATATACTTGGAGGGTACACTGTAGAAGGCTGAGTCGTACTGAATATGATAGTCTCTGGCCACCACAGCCACTTTCTCTTCAAAGGTCTCGAACTTGTTCCGGGAAAGGGGCCGTAGTTTTTGTTTCTCGTCTGCAGTGAACATTGAAAGTCTTGAACCATCACGCCTCGCGAGGCTGGAATTCAGTATTTCCTCAAGTTTCCTGTGCAGCATTCTGTTGAATACCTCCAATGACTAGAAATCAAGAGCACTCATTGGAACAAGAAGTCTGTCTTCCACAAGGTCGAGGATATTGCCGGCAGTAGAAGACGAAAGGACTTCATCGCTTTGAATGACTGCAGATCAGTTCAGAAAAGACACTCCATGTATTTGCATAGACTCGGAAGAATAGAACCAACTGCACCTTGCTCTTTTCTCGAACAGGGGATTTCCTTCTTTTTGTAGCTGAAGAAGTGCCAGGTGTCAGAGAAGAGAACGAAGCGGGTAAGATGGCCGATCTGCATTGTGGCCAATCGGTTCTCATGAGATTGTTCTCCAGTTCCTTTGAATACATGATTTTTCTCGCAGTAGGCAAATAATTCTTGACCAAGAAAAAATCTATTGTATGATATAGATGTCTATACAACTATACGGAGGTTTTCCTTTCCATGGTGCGACGAGACAGACTGTTTGCGGTTTGTTTGATACTGCTGAGTATCATATGCTTTGGTTTCACTCTGGATTTTCCAGAGCAGGCAGCCTATTATCCGAGAGCCATTCTGATTCTGATTGTGCTTCTGAGTGCAGTTCTGTTTCTTAAGGCAAAACCAGCTGACACGATAAATATTAAAAGTGCGGCCATCGATTTTGCCAGGAACAGAAAACTGGTTTCCGTCCTGATTGCTCTGGTCCTGATGATAGCTCTGATGAAACCGATCGGACTCTATATAGAGCTTCCGATCTTTGTCCTGAGCATGCTCTGGATTCTAGGATACAGGAATAGGAGGAATTCTATCATAATCGCAGTTGCGCTTACGATAGTGATCTACCTCCTTTTCTCCGTCCTTCTCAAGGTCCGAATTCCGATGGGCCTTCTGAAACTACTGTAGGAGGAGGGCTGTCATGACATCATTCATTCAGGGTTTCCTTCTTGCTATTTCTCCATCCTGCCTTCTTGCCATCGTCGTTGGCAGTATCGGTGGTGTGATAATAGGTGCGCTTCCTGGCCTCTCGTCAACTCTCGGTGTAGCGCTTCTAATTCCATTTACATATGGACTTGAACCGGTCACTGCGATGGGGCTGCTTGGTGGAATGTACTGCTCATCTATCTATGGAGGTTCCATTACTGCAATACTGCTGAATACTCCAGGAACCGGTGCTGCAGCTGCAACCTGTCTCGATGGCTATCCATTGACCCAGCAGGGACATGCGGCAAAGGCACTGCTTACTGCAATCTACTCATCATTTGTTGGTGGTATCATCTCGACAATCACACTCATGCTGATTGCACCACAGCTTGCCAAGATCGCACTTATGTTCGGTCCTCCAGAGACCTTCATGCTCGGAGTCTTTGGACTTACCATCATAGCTTCGGTCTCCGGAAAGGATATGGTGAAGGGACTGCTCAGTGCCCTGATAGGACTGCTTCTGTCGACGATCGGCTTCGAGGCAGTAACAGGATACCCCAGATTCTGCTTTGGAAACATAAACCTGTATGAAGGCATTGCACTTGTAATCGCAATAGTTGGATTCTTCTCGATTCCGGAAGCTCTTACCCTGGTGCAGAAAGGACGAGGCAACAACAGCTTCTACGGAAAGATCGACCTGAAAGGCGACAAGCTGACAAAGACCGAGATCAGACATCTCATTCCAATATGGATCAGAAGTGCAGTCATTGGAACGATGATCGGCATCATTCCTGGAGTCGGCACCCCTGTAGCCTGTTTCGTCTCATACAATGAGGCAAAGCGCTCCTCCAGGCATCCAGAGAAGTTCGGTACTGGAATGATAGAGGGAGTTGCGGCACCCGAGGCTGCGAACAATGCAGTAGAGGGAGGTTCCTTCGTTCCTCTGCTCACTCTCGGTATTCCGGGAAGCAGCCAGACCGCAGTATATCTGGGAGCATTGATGATACTGGGCATCCAGCCAGGACCTATGCTCTTCCAGAAGCAGGGCGATCTCGTCTATGCAATAATGCTCGGTCTGATACTGGCCAATATCGTCATGCTGCTCATTGGCCGCTTCGGGATCAGAGGCTTCCTGGCAATCATCAGGATGCCGGTCGAGGTGATAATACCAATCATATTTGTCTTTACCCTGGTCGGTTCCTTTGCCGTCAGCAGCAACATATTCGATGTCGAACTGATGTTCGTTCTTGGACTGGCAGGATATCTGATGAAACTGAATGGTCTTCCTCTTGCACCTACCGTTCTTGCAATGATCCTGGGTCCTATAGGAGAGGAAGCTCTTATCCAGAGTATCCAGATAACCCATGGAAGACTTCTGATCATATTCTCACGACCTATATGCATCGTGCTTCTGGTACTCACGATCGTATCCCTGGCAATCACATTCAGACAGAACAAAAAGACGGACTCTGTTCCGGAAAAAGGAGATAAGAAATGAAGAAAGCAACATCAATTTTGATCGTTATGCTGCTATCTGCAGCAATGGTATTTGCGCAGGCTGCAGGAGAACAGACAAAGGCCTATCCAGAAAAGGGTATTGAAATCAATGTCGGCTACGCTGCTGGAGGTGCCAGTGATATAGCCGCTAGAATGATTGCTCCATTCATGGAGAAGGAGCTTGGTCAGAGTGTTACTGTAATCAATATGCCAGGTGCTGGTGGCGAAATAGCCCATACTGCACTTTCCCAGGCCGAACCGGATGGATACTATCTCGGGCTTGTCCATGCGCCTGCAACCATATCGATTCCGCTTTCCAGAAAGGCTGCATATACCCTTGATGACTTTGTCTTCATCGGAAATATCGTCTTCCATGAGAACCTCATTGTCGTAGAGCCGAACAGCCGTTTCAAGACCTTCCAGGACATAATCGATGAGGCAAAGGCAAATCCGGGAAAGATCACGATCGGAAACAGTGGTCCATATGCTGACGATCATCTTGCCTCCCTCACTCTCCAGAATAGAGTAGGAATTAAGCTCGAGGATACCATGTTCAAGGGAACCGCTCCATCTCTGGTAGCTCTCCTCGGAGGTCATATCGACCTTGTAATGTGCAATGTTGCCGATATCGTCGAGAAGGAGAAGCAGGGCCAGGTCAGAGTAGTTGCCACACTCGGTGCCGAGAGAAATCCTCACTTCCCTGATGCTCCGACACTCAAGGAGCTTGGCTACGATGTCGAGATGGGCAACTATACCAGCCTTGCCGCACCTGCAAAGACTCCGGACTATATCATAGATATTCTCAGAAAGACCTTCGATAAGGTGAGCCACTCGGAGGAGTTCCAGCAGAAGGTGGCAGAAACAGGGCTTCCTGCTCAGTACTTCAATGCCGAGGATACTGCAAAGGCCTATAGACAGACAGCCGAAAAGCTGAAGAAGCTCTGGGTCGAGCTCGACCTTCCTACAGCAAAATAAGATTCGTGACTACATCAGAAAAAAAGGAGAATGATCATGATTCAGAAAAAATATGATGTAGTTGTCGCAGGCGGTGGAACAGCCGGTTTCGCCGCAGCTGTTGCTGCGGCCAGAAATGGAGCAAGAACCCTCTTGATCGAGAAGAACGGCTGGATTGGTGGCACCTCTGTGATGGGCGTGCCGCTGCTGGGAGTCTTCGATGGGAATGATGAACAGGCTGCCTGCGGCATCACGGAGGAGATCGTTCAGAGGATGGTTAGGGAAAATGGAAGTGTAGGCCATGTCAGAACTGCAAGATGGTCCAACAATGGACACATGACCGGTGATCGCTTTGCCCTGACACCTTTCGATAGTGAATGCTTCAAGTATGTTTCACAGGAGATGGTGCTTGGAGCAGGTGCTGAAATTCTACTGGGTACCTATATCACTGGTGTGGAGAAGCAGGGGAATACCATCACTGGACTGCATTTCGTCAACAAAAGTGGATTTGGTCAGGTAGAGGCCTCTGTCATCATCGACTGCACTGGAGATGCTGATGTCTGTGCATTTGCAGGTGCTGAGATGGTCCACAAGGAGAGGGTCCAGAACTCCTCGATCCTCTTTACATTGAATGGTGTCGACCTTGATAGGGCCGAGAGGGCTCTCGAAGAGGGCGATCACATCGATGGCTGGGGTTGGTGGCACTCTCGAATTGCGCGAGAGAAGCGTCTGGACAGTGACAGAGAGGGTGTCATCCATATGGCAGGACACTTCAGGCCATACGATGACCAGGAGGTGACATTCACTGCAATCTCGCAGAGAGAGGGAGAAGTCTATCTCAACGCTACACGCGTGGCTGGCATCGATTCAACAGATGCAGAGAGCCTGACATATGGCAATCTTCAGGAGATACGCAACATCCACAAGCTGGTGAAGGCCCTGAAGGAGAAGGTTCCCGGATTCGAGAATGCCTACCTTGCCAGGACCTGTGAGCTTGGTATCAGAGAGAGCCGAAGTGTCGTAGGCGATTATGTCCTTACAGGAGACGATGTCTTTGAACATCGACCTTTCGAGGATGTGGTGGTCAGAGGAGCATATCCCTCTGATATCCACGATCCAAACGGAGGAAGAACACAGTTCATCTTCATAAAGGATGGAAAGAGCTATGGCATTCCATACAGATGCTTCCTGCCAAAGGGCCTGGAGGGACTCATGGTCGCAGGAAGGTGCATCTCGGCCAGTCAGGAGGCCAACGGATCTGTACGACTTCAGGGTACTGTAATCGATCATGGCCAGGCCGTGGGAACAGCTGCAGCTCTTGCAGTAAAGCAGAAGATCACACCTAGAAGTCTCGATGTTCGATTGCTGCAGAAGGTGCTTCTGGAACAGGGAGCAAAACTCTAGCAATTCTCGATTTTGGAAAGACTGGCCTCTGTATATGCGCAGTGAATAGCAAAATACAGAGGCCTTTTTCATCATAATGGACAGAGGTGCAAAATGAGTCATTTGATTTTTTGTTGGTAATATATATAATTATCCGAGTTCCCAAGGAGATATCATATGGCAGTATCCAATGCTTCAATTCCTCGATATGTGCGTGTCATCGAGTATATTGAGAATCAGATAAGAAGTGGGAGGTGGAAGCAGGATGACAAGATTCCTACTGAAGAGCAGCTCTGCACCCAATTCTCCTTTGCCAGAGGTACAATACGACAGGCAATCAATGAGCTTGTCATGAAGGACGAACTATATAGAGTCCATGGCAAGGGAACGTTTGTAGGACCCAGCAAGTTCAAGGCCGAAATCGGCTCGAGCTGTTTTCGCAGCTTCATGGAAGAGTTCATCGACAAAGGCTTCTCCTTCGATACTGTTGTCCAGTATCACGAACAGATAATACCGGACAAGGAGATACTATCCTTCTTCAATGCGGACGATGATGAGAAGTTTCTCCGTGTCTGCAGAGTTAGAAGCCACAGTGGCGAAAAGTTCATGTACTCCGAGAATCATGTCCAGCTCAGGAGATTCCCGGGCTTCGATAAGCTGAACTATTCCGAAGGTCTTTATACTACACTGGAAAAGAACTTCGGAGTGCGCTTCAAATCTGTCCAGTACTATATGGAAGCCGTTTCGGCCGATGAGAAACTGGCTGCAAATCTGGATGTAAGAGTAGGTCAACCACTTCTTCTGATAACCCAGATTGAATATGACGAGATGGGAACCTGTCTCGACGTAGCCCATAACTGGATACTGAGTGATAGAATCCGTCTGTCTACAAGACACAACATCGAGCGGTGAAGCTTCCTGGATTTCATTATTGAAATGTAATGGAAAACAGGTTGCTGGTCGAATATCATGATAGTATATGGCAGCTGGTTATGTTCTGAGAGAAGGGTACTTTGAGAATTGAAGCATATCCGATGATGAGATATGGTCTATATTCTCATATGTCTTTTCTTCTCATACGAAGAATACTACCAGCTACAAATTCGGTTTCCTGAAAGCCCTGCTGGATAACCTTTACAATGTTGATAGCGAATTATCACTGAGCTTTGAGCAGATATTCTACAGGTTTGCTGAAGAGTACTGGAATCTTATCCTTAAATATGGAATCAGGCAGAATCCAGTAAATATCCAGGGAAGAAGGACAGCATTGGAGAATGCGATATGTTAGGCAGCAGAAAGCTATCGGATAGAGGGCTCGATTCCCTTTGAAAGTCTCTCACCCCAGATTCGGCAGGAAGTAGCCAGAAATATAAGAATCCAGTGTGGCAGATACGTTGTCGGTGCACTATTCGAAGATACCAGGCGGCTTTTCTATTCGTTCTCTCTTGCTGAGGGCAGGCTCCAGTTCAATCCTGTTTTCTATCGATTCGTCTGCTCTCACAAGCTTGTGATCGAGAAACTCAACTACTACGAGTGGGCGAGGTACCTTGAAAAGGTGAATGTGGCAGAATCTGCAAGGAATCTGCTTTCGAAGATCGATGAGAGTTCCAGAAGGGAGAATCTATCATACTACCGCGATATTCTATTCAATGAATTCGAAGCTCATACCTGTTTCTATTGTGGGCGCAGGCTTGTAGCTGGGAAAATCCATGTCGACCATTTCATCCCCTGGTCCTTCATCAAGGACGACAATCTCTGGAACTTTGTACTCTCATGTTCTCGATGCAATGAAAAAAAGAGTGATAGACTGGCAGGAAGGCCATTCCTCGATTCTATCGTGAGAAGAAATGAGCTGATCACAAATCATGAACACGATATGCTTAATTATGATGGTCACAAGCTTGGGACCATATATGACTGGGCATATCGCAATGGCTACAATAGGATCTGGATTCCCTGAACTGTGATTCCTCTCAAGGAGAGGATTCCATTTTATTGCTGAAAGGCTATCCGAAAAAAAACAAAGAGCATGAGCCGCAGTTCCGGGCTCATGTCTGTCCACATTCTGTAGAAATGTCCACTTGAACAAAAAAACAGTTGATAAGAATACTATCTTGATTTATTATATGAAATATAAATTCCATATTTGGAATATACAGGAAAAACTAGATGATAGATGACTATGAAATGCTGAAGCGCAGATGTGCAAAGTTGAATGATTTCGGTTCATTGAAGGTAATCCAGGTCCTGGAGGTACTTTCATGCTGCACATCATATGAGAGCATTGCAAACATAGCAGAGGTATCGGGGCTCAGCAGCAGCACAGTGCATAGGATTCTCAATGAGCTTGTTACTACTGAGTATGTCAACAAGAATGATGATAGAAAGTACAGACTTGGGCTCAATGCACTTGCTCTGGGATCTAGAATCAGAAAGAACGACATCATCCAGGAGGCCTCCGACGATGAGATGGACAGACTGAACGAGCTTTCGCTCGAGACAATCCATCTCATAGTACTGGATAAGATGATGGGTAGATATATTGCAAAGAGAGAGGCAAAGAACTCCATAGGACTTCGTTCTCGAATCGGCTGGACACTTCCTCTCCATTGTTCTTCTGGTGGAAAGTGTCTGATGGCCTATCAGTCGGAAGAGTGGCTCAGGAACTACTTCAAGTCCCCGATGAAGCGCTTCACAGACAATACAATCTGCGATGAAGACGCAATGAGAAAGGAACTCGAAGCAATAAGAAATCAAGGATACGCATTGGATAACTGTGAGCACAATCCGGATGTCATCTGCATTGCTTCACCCATATTCGACAGTCAGGATAACGTAATTGCGACCATAGGCATTTCTGCTCCTTCCTACAGATTCCCAATCGAAAAGGCTCTCAGCTTCAAGGATGAGGTGATGAAGAGTGCCAGGATCGTTACAGAGATACTGCGCAAGAAATAAGGAGAAGGGGATGAATTTCGAATACAAGAATCCAGCATACAGAAGCTCGAAGGTCGTCAATGGCATAACCATGGCCGGACCAAGGGCCCACTTCAGGGGAATGGGCCTTGATAACGAGGATTTGGAAAAGCCGTTCATTGGAATCATCAACACCTTCAATGAGATGCATCCGGGACATGTCCATCTGAACATACTGGCCGAGCAGGTCAAGGCAGGCGTGCTCGAGAATGGAGGCATCCCATTCGAGATCGATACGATCTCTATCTGTGATGGCTTTACTCAGGGACACTCCGGCATGTGCCATGTGCTTCCCAGCAGAGAGATCATCGTAGACTCGATAGAGTGCTTCTGTGGGGCACAGCAGATAGATGGCATGGTCCTGATCGGAGGCTGCGACAAGATAGTTCCGGCCCTTATCATGGCGGCCTTCAGAGTCAACATTCCGACCATCATCGTGACCGGTGGTCCGATGATGCCTGGAGTATACAAGGGAAGACAGTACGCCTCCTACGAGCTCAAGGAGATGATAGGAAAGGTCCAGAGAGGGGAGATATCCCTCGCAGAGTACGAGTATATGGAGGGACTCATGTCCCCAGGTCCTGGCTCCTGCTCGATGATGGGAACGGCCAACTCGCTTTCGGTCGTTGCCGAGGCCATCGGCCTGACGATGCCGGAAAGTGCCTGCGCACATGCAGTTGCAGGCTCGAAGAAGAGGGTTGCAAGAGCAAGTGGAAAGAGGATCGTCGACCTTGTAAAGGAGAATATCCTGCCGACCGATATCGTCACACAGGAGATGCTGGAGTTCGGGACCAGAGTTGCACTCGCAGCTGGCGGTTCTACCAATATGACACTCCATATTCCAGCAATCGCCCACGAAGCTGGATTGAAACTGGATCTGGAGGATATCGGCAGACTCAGTGAGACGACACCATATCTTGCAAAGATCAAGCCATCGGGAGCACATACGATGCTCGACCTAGAGAGAGCTGGCGGCGTTCTTGGAATAATCAGGGAGCTTGAACCTCTCTTCAATATCGATCTCATGACGGTCAATGGTCATACGCACAGAGAGAACCTGGCCCTTGTCCCAATTGTGGACAATGAGGTCATCCACACTCTGGACAATGCCTACAGCAACCATGGCTCGATCGTAATACTCAAGGGAAATCTTGCCCCGAATGGTGCAGTCGTGAAGCACACTGCAGTCTCACCGAAGATGCTGAAGCATTCAGGTCCTGCCCGCTGCTTCGTCAACGAGGAGGCCACAGTAAAGGCAATCCTCGCCGGAGAGATCGAGCATGGAGATGTCATCGTCATCAAGAACGAGGGTCCTCAGGGAGGCCCTGGCATGAGAGAGATGCTGACAGCTACAGCCTCGCTTGTGAGCATGGGATACAGCGAAAGCGTGGCCCTTGTCACCGATGGAAGGTTCTCGGGTGCGACCAGGGGACCATGCATCGGTCACGTCTCTCCGGAGACCTCGGCAGGCGGCCCGATCGCAGCAGTCCGCGATGGAGATATCATCGATATCGACATCATGGCAGGAAAGCTCGAGGTCAGACTTTCCGAAGAGGAGATCGCTGACAGACTGGAGGATTTCAGACCTGAAGTGAACAGTACAGGAGCAAAAGGCTATCTGGCCCGATATGTAAGAGCCGTCAGCTCTGCAGACAAGGGCGCAATTCTCGAATAGACAAGGAGATAAAGAAAAGATGTATAGACCTCTGAAAGGGCTCATCGCCCCTCAGCTTACACCTTTCAACGCTGATGAAAGTGTAAACTACTCGGAATATACCAGACTTACTTCCTTCCTTACGCACAATGGGGCAGATGGAGTATTCGTCTGTGGAACCTCCGGAGAGTTCGTGAATCTCGAGCTCGAAGAGAGGATGAAGCTCATGGCAGCTGCAAGGAAGGGTGTCAGCGAAGATGGAACAATCCTCTTCAATGTGACTGCATTGAATCTGAACGATGTAAAAAAGCTCTGCGACTGTGCAAGGGCCGAGGGTGCAGACGCTGTCTCATTCACTCCTCCCTTCTATCATGTCTACGATGAGGAGGCCCTGGTCTCCTTCTTCCAGAGATGCATCGAAAAGGCCGGCGATATGCCAGTCTATCTCTACAACATGCCCGGAATGACGAAGAATCCGATCACTCCGGCAATTCTCAAGAGAGTCTGCAGCTCCTGTCCTACTATCAAGGGAATCAAGGACAGCAGCATGGACTACATGACCTTCCTCGAGTTTCAGAACTGCCATATAGGCGATGACTTCAATGTCATCACCGGAAACGATGCTCAGGTACTGACCACTCTGATGGCCGGTGCAGATACCGCTGTAATTGCAATGGTCAACGTCTTTCCAGCCCTCTGCAAGAGCATATTCACACTATATGGCAAGGGCGATATCCAGGGAGCAAGAGAGGCCCAGGACAAGGTCATGGAGCTGAGGAAGCTGGTGCGTTCCATTATGCCTATAGTCTCCCACAAAGAGATGCTGAAGCTTGCTGGCTTCGATATGGGTCCTTCCAGGTTCCCATTCAGGAATCTCAGGAAGGAAGAGAAGGAGAGGATCTCGAAGGAGATCGAAAGACTTGGTCTGATGGATGAATTGAAGGGGGAGAGACGATGAGCAGGAAGAATAGTATAAACGACATAATCTGCTCCTCCATCTTCCTTCTGCTTGGAGTTGCAATTCTCATAATCACTCCGATCACGACCATGGAACTTGGAATGGACGATCTGGGAAGCCGATTCTTCCCGATGACGATCGGCTGCGCCTTCATAGTCATATCACTGCTGCTCGGAATTCCTTCAGTGCTTGCAGCTCTCAGGGATAAGGACTCTTTTGCAAAGTACAGAGAGGGCTTCAGGAACAACCTCAGGAACAATCTCAGAGTAATCGCATTCTGTTTCCTCCTTGTCCTGTCGGTCTTCTTCATCCACAAGGTGCACTTCCTGCTCGGAGCCTTCACTCTGACCACCTCCATGCTGGTCCTCTGCAAGGAGAGAAAGATCCTTCGCTATGCTGTCGTCTATGCCTGCACACTGCTTGCATACTGTCTCTTCGTCGTGGTCCTCCACGTAAGGATATGAGGTGAAAAATGTTTGATGTCCTTTTGAGCATGCTTACTCTGCAGAACCTCCTTGTCCTGAATCTTGGTGTTGCTGTAGGTATCATCTTCGGTGCAATCCCAGGGCTTTCCGCTCTGATCGGCGTCACTCTCCTGCTGCCGATAACATACAGTCTCGATATCATCCCGAGTCTCTGCATTCTCGTCGGAGTCTACTGTGGTGGTGTCTATGGCGGATCCATCACCGCCATCCTTATCGATACTCCGGGTGCTCCGGCAGCCGCCTGTACCATTCTCGATGGCCATCCGATGGCCAAGAGCGGCAAGGCAGGCAGAGCCCTCAGCATCTCTCTTAGAGCAAGCTTCGTCGGAGGCTTCATCTCCACGATCATACTGATGGTGATCGGCCCGGTACTCGCATCCTTCTCTCTGAAGTTCGGTCCGGCCGAGATGTTCGGTCTTTGCCTCATCGGTCTCACGATCATTCCGAGCCTTGTAGGTGCAAGTCCTTCGAAGGGCTTCCTGGCCGCACTCCTCGGTCTCTTCGTGACAACGATAGGTCCGGATATCTTCACAGGTATGTCCCGTCTTACCTTCGGCTGGGAGGTCCTCGAGCCAGGTGTCAGCCAGGTTCCTGCAATGATAGGTGTATTCGCCTTTTCGCAGGTAATAAAGAAGGTATTCAACGCCCAGGGACGCGAAGCTACCGCCCAGGACTTCACAAAACAGACCTACCCATGGAGAAGTCTCTTTGGCCACTGGAAGGTGCTCATCCGATCCGTACTCATCGGAACCGGTATCGGTGCAATCCCAGGCACAGGTCCAGCTCTGGCCTCCTTCGTCTCCTACAATGCGGCCAAGTCCTCCTCGAAGACACCTGAAAGGTTCGGAACCGGCTGCGAAGAGGGCATCATAGCTCCGGAGAGTGCCAACAATGCAGTTACAGGTGCCGCCTTCATACCACTGCTTTCGCTTGGTATTCCGGGCGACAGTGCCACAGCTGTCCTCGCAGGCGCCATGACGATCGCCGGTGTCGCACCTGGTCCTACCTTCTACCAGACGAACCCTGCCCTGGCACTTTCGATCATGTTCATTCTGCTTGCTGCGAACATAATCATGCTGCTGCAGGCAAGCTATCTTACAAAGATATTCGCTAGGATCGCAGTCGTTCCATCGACAATCCTCTATCCGGTAGTCGGTGTGTTCTGTATCCTCGGTGCCTATTCGGCCAACAAGTCCATCGTCGATGTCTGGATGATGATATTCTTCGGTATCATCGGCTTCTTCCTCTTCGAGAAGTTCCAGCTCCCGAGAGCACCATTCATCATCGCAAGAATTCTTGGCTCGATGACCGAGGTCAATCTGCGCCGTGCACTTCAGGTCTCCGACAATGGCGGACTCATATTCATTACCCGCCCGATCTCTCTGGCCTGTCTGATCCTCTGTGTCGTAGTCGTTGCTGCACCGTCGGTCAAGAAACTTATGAAAGCAAGAAAACAGGGAAACCTGTAAGTTATAAGGAGTAGAAAATGAAAAAAGGTTTGATGATTCTTCTGATCGCACTCTGTTCGCTGGCTCTCTTTGCCAATGGCCAGAATGAGGCACCTGCCCAGACTGCTGCAGAACCAGCAAAGGCAGCTTTCCCTACCGGTCCTATTACACTTGTATGTCCATGGAATGCAGGTGCAGGAGCTGACCTCGTGTGCAGGAATTTCGAGAAGATGGGCAATGATTACTTTGGTGTTCCAATCGTAGTCGAGAACCAGAATGGTGCAGCTGGCGTTACCGCAACTGTCAACTTCCTCAAGGCAAAGGCCGATGGATATTCCGTTCTCTTCGACAATGTGGGCGTCTTCACAAGCAAGAGCCTCACAGGTGCTGCAAAGTATACCATCGATGACTATGAGCCACTTACAGGTATCGTCAAGGAGATCAACGTTCTTCTCGTCAATACCAAGAATACCGGTGTGAAGAACTTCGAGGACTTCCTGAAGGCATACTCCGGAACCGACAAGTCCCTTACAATCGGATGTGCAACTGCAGGTATCCCACACCTCTGCATGGCCCAGCTCTTCATGCAGGCCAATGTCAAGTACAAGCAGGTCGCATATAACGGTGGTGCCGAGATCATCGCTGCACTCCTCGGTGGACACATCGATGTCGCATGTATCGCAACCTCCGAGGCCGCAAAGCTTCTCGAGTCTCCGGATATCGCAGTTGTCGGTATCTTCAACAGCGAAAGAGTCAAGACTGTCGGTTTCGAGAATGTTCCATCCTTCTTCGAGTATGGCTACAACATCGATACAGCTGTCCGCAGAATCCTCCTCGTTCCAAAGGGGACACCGAAGGAAGTCTACGATGTTCTGTACAAGGGCTTCACTGGCATGATCCAGGATCCGAGATTCATCGAATTCGCAAATCAGACCGGTGTTGTTCTCGATATGCTCTCACCAGAGGATGTCACCAAGACCGTCAAGGACGAGCTCGAGGCAATCAGACCTATATTCCAGGAGCTCAAGCTCGGAATCTACGCTGAGAAGAAGAAATAACAGAACAATGACATGGCTGTGCAGGAGTTCTCCTGCACAGCTCATCCAATGAGGAAACCAAAATGAAGAATGTACTTCTGTTCATGAGTGACCAGCACTCTGCAATCATGTCAGGCTATGCCGGCGGTGTGGCAAGAACACCGGTCCTTGAAGAAATGGTGGAAAATGGAATCTCCTTCGATTCCGCATACACCTCCTGTCCGCTCTGCGTACCGGCAAGAATGTCGTTCATGTCCGGACGGATGCCTTCCAGGACAAGGATAATGAACAACTTTGCAATTCTTCCCGATTCCATTCCCACGCTTGCGAATGCATTCAATTCGGCCGGCTACGAGACCGTCCTGATCGGAAGAATGCACTTCGTGGGAGAAAACCAGTACCATGGCTTCCAGAAGCGACTGGTAGGGGATATAACGAGCCCCGAATGGAAGCCTGACAGGGCAAGGGTGCAATCTGCACGCGGACCATTTGCCAAGTGCTTTGCCGAGCCGGGCTGCACCAGCCTCGTTGGCGGTGGTAATTCCCCTGTGCTCGAGTATGACGAGGCTGTCATCGAAGCAGCTGTATCATACCTTGAAGAGGAACACGAAAGACCCCAGTTCATAATCGTCGGAACCTACGCTCCGCACTTCCCATATGTCGGTGAACTGGATAGATATAGATATTATCTGGACAAGGTCGAACTGCCAAAGGATTTCAACGACCAGCCCGAGCACTACGATCCGGCAATGAAGCTGAGACTCGAGAGGTTCAGGACAACAGGAGAGAGAGCGATCCAGGCCAGAGCTGCCTATGCCGCAATGATAGAGAAGACCGATGAGAACATCGGCAGAGTAAGAAGTGCCTTCAAGGCCTTCAACAGCAGAAAGGGTGATGAGGGGCTCTTCGTATACACCTCCGACCATGGCGACATGTGCGGACGCCTCGGGCTCTTTGGCAAGATGTCGTTCATGGATGAGAGTGCCAGGATTCCTCTGCTGATGGAGGGTGATGGCATCCCTCGAAATATCAGAAGAAGCGACCCTGTCAGTCTCATAGACCTTATGCCTGTACTCTGCAACTATGCTGGAGCCGAGATTCCACCTGGAGCCGAAGGCCTGGACTTCCTTGCTCCTGACTATGATAGGAACCGCAGTGTCGTTTCCGAGCTCTTCGGTATTCTCGGAGCGCCTGGAAAGTTCCCAGAGCTCGATGCAATGAACTCGGTCTCCCGCATGGTAAGAAGGGGAAGCTACAAGCTCATTACCAGGGCGCAGTATGAGGAGTACGATCTGCTCTTCGACCTTGCTGCCGATCCCGGCGAGGAGCACAATATCATCGAAGAGAGGCCTGAAATTGCAGAAGAACTCAGGAGGGTGCTCGACGACTATCCATCAAATGAGGATGTAAAGCAGATGATGAAGGAGAACTGGGCCCTGTACGACTACATGCAGAAGGGGCACGTTTCATCTCCACAGCTCAAGGCGCACTTCTGGGACAAGGTCTCGGATCAGGCGAGGGCACTGCCTCAGGAGAAGTGACATGCGATGCATTCTCTTCCTTTCCGATACTCTCAACAGGAGACTCTTCGATATCTATGATTCTTCAGGTCTCCACCTGAAGAACCTGGATAGGCTCATTGAAAGGTCAATTGTCTTCGACAGCCACTATGTGGGCTCGGCACCCTGCATGCCTGCACGCAGGGATATAATGACCGGAAGGCTGAACTTCCTTGAAAGGAACTGGGGTGGGATAGAACCATATGACTGGACTCTTCCACAGGCTCTGAGGGAGCATGGCATCAAGTCATACATCTTTACCGACCACTATCACTATCTTGAAGTGGGAGGGGAGAACTACCTTACCATGTTCGATGGCTGGGTCATGCCCAGAGGACAGGCAAAGGATCCTTGCTGCTCGAAGATGACCCCTGTTGACCAGGAGTACATAGGTGCAGTTCATCCACAGTTCTGGGCAAACCACAACAGCTACAAGGGAAATGAAAAGGAGTACCCGACTCCAAGAACGATCAGCAGGGCTACGACGTGGCTAGAAGAGAACCATGAGAAGGATGAATTCCTGCTTTGGATCGAACCATTCGATCCACATGAACCCTTCGATGTACCAGATGAGTATCTGAAGCAGCTTGGCGATGATTATGACGGTCCTCTCTTCGTGTGTCCAAAGTATTCGACCGTTGAAGAGGCGGGGATTACCGAAAGAGAACTGAAGCATATAAGGAACAGATACAAGGCACTGCTTCTGATGATGGACAACTACCTCGGTGGTCTTTTCGATGTCATGGACAGGCATGATATGTGGAAGGATACTGCGTTCATCTTCACTACAGACCATGGTTACATGCTGGGCGAGCATGGCTTCATGGCAAAGAACTATATGCCGGCCTACAACGAAGTCTTCAATATCCCACTGATAGTCCATCTGCCAGGAGATGAGCAGAAGGGCAGGCGTATCGATGCACTTACACAGAATATCGACATAATGCCGACTGTACTGGAACTCTTCAAAATCTCTTTGGATGAACTTCCAAATAGAATCCACGGAAGGTCCTGGATGCCCCTTGTCAAGGGTGAAAGTGAAGCTGTCAGAGATTGTGCCATCTATGGATACTTTGGCAAGGCTGTGAATATTACAGATGGTCGTTACACCTACTTCAGAGCACCTGTAGAGGGTAATAGGCCATTGAATGTCTATACTGCAATGCCAATGGATCTCTGCTCCTATTTTGACAGAAAGCGTGTCTACGATATTGGCAAAATCGAGATGGGTAGATTCCTTTCCTGGACAGATTATCCTGTGTATCGTTTCTCTGCCGACAACATGTTCTACAGAAATGGTCCACTGAGATATACAGTCCTGAACGAACATGAGAAGAAGACGATGCTCTTCGACCTCGAGAAGGACCCAGAACAGAATGAGAATCTCTGTGCAAAGGACAGAGAGCTGGAAACCGCCTTCTGCATGAAACTTGCCAAGGCAATGAAGGGTTACGATGCACCTGAAGAGCAGTATATCCGTCTTTCTCTTCAGGATTACTGCAAGTGATAAAAGGAGAAAAATGAAGCACATCTATCTGAATCTGAAGAGATTCGACATCCCAAAGGAAAAGGGCGGGGTGAACTCCATCGCCGACCCATGTGAGTGGGGGACATTCATAGTAGAGAAGACCCAGGATGAGCTGAAGAGGTTCGAGGGTGTAGAGTTCGCAATGTTCTTCCCTGAGGCACATCTTATTGGCGCCTGCAGGGCAAAGAACGAGGGCAGTCCTGTCGAGGTCGGCACCCAGGGTCTCTTCTGGGCAGATACTGCAGTAGGTGGCCCCTTCGGCGCCTTCACGACCTCCCTTACCGGAAATGCGGCAACCTCCTTCGGCTGCACCTATGCGCTTATCGGACACTGCGAGGAGAGGAACAAGCTTGCTGCAATCCTTGCAGAAGCAGGAGTCGTAGATTCTGCTGCAGTCAACAGGATCCTGAATAGGGAAATCCTGGCAGCCCAGAAGGCAGGGATGAAGGTCCTCTACTGTATCGGAGAGAAGGATACTGAGCTTGCAGACTGGGACAAGGTGCTTGGCCAGCAGCTCGAGATAGGCCTCAAGGATGCAGACCTGAAAGGAGTTGCAATCGGCTATGAGCCTGTCTGGTCCATCGGACCTGGAAAGACTCCAGCAGACAGGCCATACATCACAAAGGTCGCAAGATTCGTCAAGGAGAAGACCGGCGGTCTCGATGTCGTCTACGGTGGTGGCCTCAAGACGGACAATGCAGAAATGCTCGCATCCATCGATGAGATCGACGGAGGACTGATCGCCCTGACAAGGTTCAAGGGTGAGATCGGCTTCTATCCTGACGAGTATATCGAGATCATAAGAACATATCTGGGGGTATAAGATGAAACTGGATTTTGAGTATGGCCATGGCCTGATGAGCGCAAATCTTCCTGACAATACTGATGTATTCATCCCAGGAAAGACCTATCCCGATCCACCCTGTCTTCCACAGGACTGGGATTCCCTGTACAAGGCAACGATGGACTCCATCAGGAATCCTATCGGAATGCCTACCCTCACAAAGCTTGCCAAGAAGGGCAGCAGGGTAGTCATCATCATCCCTGATATCGTAAAGGGTGGCTGCCAGAGTACGAGCCACAGAAAGGTCTCCATCCGCTGCTGTCTCGATGAGCTGTATTCTGTAGGTGTAGAGAAGAAGGACATCCTGCTTCTCATCTCCAACGGTCTCCATCCAAGGGCAACAGTTGGCGAGATGCAGCAGATTCTCGGGCCAGAGCTCTTCAATGAGTTCTATCCTACCGGACAGATCACAAGCCACGACTCCGAGGACTACGATCACCTCGTTGACCTTGGTCTTGCTCCAAATGGTGACCACGTCATCATGAACAAGTACGTCTTCGATGCTGATGTTGCAATCCTCATCGGACACACCCAGGGCAACCCATACGGTGGCTACTCCGGTGGCTACAAGCACTGTGCAACCGGTATCTCCCACTGGAGAAGCATTGCCGCTCATCACGTTCCACAGGTAATGCACAAGAGCGATTTCGTACCAGTCTCCACACATAGCGAGATGAGGTCGAAGTTCGACTGCCAGGGCATGTACATGGAAGAGAAGATGGGCAAGAAGTTCTTCTGCTGCGATGCAGTGCTCGACACCTTCTCAAGGCAGATCGAGATCAACTCCGGCTATGCAAAGGAGATGCAGCCAATCTCCTGGAAGATGGCCGACAAGAGGACCTTCGTTCCATGGGCAGAGAAGAAGTACGATGTGATCGTATTCGGCATGCCTACCAACTTCCACTATGGCGATGGCATGGGCACCAATCCTATCCAGATGATGCAGGCACTCTCTGCACAGGTCATCAGGCACAGGAGAGTCATGTCCGACCACTGCGTATTCATCGTCTCTTCCATCTGTGACGGCTTCTTCCATGACGAGAGATGGCCGTACCTCAGAGAACTGTACGAGATGTTCCAGCACGACTACATGAACATCCTTCCCGATATGAACCGCTATGGTGAATACTTCGGCACGAATCCGGAGTATATCAGGAAGTACCGCTTCGCAAATGCCTTCCACCCATTCCACGGCTTCTCGATGATGAGCTGTGGCCACCTTGCCGAGAGGGACACCTCTGCCATCTACATCGTAGGAGCAAGAGAGCCGGGAATCGCAAGAGGCATGGGTCTGAAGACAAGAGCAACCTTCGAGGAGGCACTCGAGGATGCAAAGAGGAAGATCGTAGGACCGAATCCGAACATCCTGGCTCTCCCAATGACCTTCAAGATGGGTGCTGTGCACCTCTGTATGAAGGACGATCCATATCTTGGTTGATTGCCTTTGATATGAATAGTCTTTTCTAAATGTAAAAGAAGGCCATAGCTATATCATTCCGATTTCGCTATGGCCTTTCTGTTTCAGGTCTGTATAAGAACTACCTGAGGTCATGAGTCTTCAACCAATCCTGGTCATCGTAGGCCCTGTTCTCACCGCACATACCCCAGATGAAGGTGTAGTTGGTCGTACCGCAGCCAGAGTGGATGGTCCAGCTTGGGTTGATTACAGCCTCGTCATTGTGCATGACGATGTGTCTTGTCTGCTGTGGCTCGCCCATGAAGTGGAAGACGCACTGGTCCTCAGGTACATCGAAGTAGAAGTAGACTTCCATTCTTCTCTCGTGAGTGTGAGCTGGCATTGTATTCCAGACAGATCCCTCTTCGAGAAGGGTGAGGCCCATTGAAAGCTGGCAGGTCTCGAGTACATCCGGATACAGATACTGGTTGATCGTTCTTTCATTGGAATCCTTAAGAGATCAGAGGTGCTTTTGGATTGCCTTCTCGTATGGGACCAGAGTGAGTGGATATGCTCTGTGTGTAGGTGTCGTCAGGATGTAGAACTTTGCAGACATCAAATACCAGAGCTGGCAGGGAGAATGCAGCGGGCAAAGGCCTACCCTATACGAGCTTAACGGGGATGGCACCATTACATGCCTGGCTGGCAGAAGTGGGACTGAGGTGACGATCAGCGGCAGGCACCGCAGGGCCGAAGGCAACCTATTCTATCGCATCGAAGGATGCGACTGTTGAAATCTGTGAGCTCTAACACGACGGATGTGCCTTCATGCCTTACTGCAGGCAGTACATGAAGGACAAGGCAGCCTCCTTCAGGATCTTCGAATTCAATCCGGAAGTGCAGCGATTCAAGCAGAATGCCCGAGACCTGCTGCTGTCCGTAGAGGGCATAGAGATGAGAGTGAACCGGAGCTGTCAGGCCGAGGGGAACTTCGGCACAGTCAAGCACAACATGTTTTATGACAGGATCAGGAGAACCGGGATGGAGCCGGTCACAATGGAACTCCTTCTTTCGTTCCTTGGCTACAATCTCAGGAAGTACATGCGATATTGTGATTCTGGAGTGAAGGCCAAATACTGGATGGCACCAGAGGGTATGACCCCTGAGAAATTCAAGAAACCCTCTCCAAAGAGACTTGCTAGAAGGGCCATGCGCAAGGCGAAGAAGTCCGTCAATGAGAAAGCAAGAGACAGCTACAAATACAAGAAGACCAGAAGATAAAATGAGGGGTGTTTAACTCGTCCTCAATGTCGGACTTTCTAAACATTTTTCTGAGTTGAACAGTAATTGATGAATGAGTGAAGAAGTCAGATAGGAAAGATTGGTTCTCTCTTGCCGAGAAAACAAATCTGCGATTAAATATAATTATATTACTTCGTAAATCACGAAATAATATAATGGACAAGGAGGTTGCCGTCATGATCGTGATGAATCTTGAATTGGACAATATCTATGGCTTCAATGACTTTGCTATCAACTTCAGCTACCCGAAAAGGATAGTGAATTCATCGATTTTGTGTGAACATCTCAAGGATTGTCCAAAATTCCGTTATAGGAAAGCGGTTGTCCTCCTTGGTGCAAATGCTACAGGAAAGACTACTTTAGGTCGTGCATTACTTCGGATTTTTGATTTTATCGAAACAGGTAACCTGGCAAAACTAACTCAAATGGTCGCTGATCGTGGTAGACCTGCAAGAATCAGCATCGATCTTATAAACAGGGACAGGATTCTACATCGCATCATAATCGAACTGGACAGTAGCAATGCCGAGGACCATCCATATGTAGATCTCTCGTATGAGAGTGCTTTTATAAAGGAGAATGATACCTATGAAAAGGTTGTCCAGAAGCTGACAAGAATCGATATCGATACCTCTGTTTCCAGAAGTCTTGTATCCAAGATCGGAAGATTGAACTACTCCTTTGCCCTAGATAATGAGGCGAATGATCACAGAGCAGCTTCTCTGGATCCGGGATTGTTCCTCAGGGTACTCAAGGCAATAATAGGAACTCTCGATCCCACTCTTTCTGACATCTCAGCAATCGACAACGTTGAGAACTCCTATGTAATAAGAAGAAAGGGGCAGGAGATCATTCTGCAGAATGGAAGACTGTCCAGACCTGAATTGCTTTCGAGTGGAACTATACGAGGCATAGAGATTTCAATTCTCATGAGCATGATTATTTCCGGTAGATATGGGTTCTACTACTGTGATGAACACTTCTCCTATATACAGACAGATATAGAGAAAAGACTTTTCGGTCTTATGCTCGAGAACCTTCATGATGATGAGCAGCTTGTATTCACAACGCACAATTCCGACATGCTCGATCTGAACCTGCCTAAGCACTCATATGCCTTCCTTGGCAGGAGAAGGGAAGCTGAAGACCTAAGAATATCTGTTATCTATGCCTCCGATGTACTCAAAAGGAATACAGATTCTGTGCGATGTGCTGCAGCCAATGATATGTTCCTTTCGATTCCCGATGAATCCTTGCTGGATTCCTTGAGTGGTATATCATGAGAAAGTGCGTCTACTTTGTTGAGGGCGAATGCGAGAAAAAGCTGATTGATGCTATGAAGTCCTACCCGAGTCTGATCCGACCCGGAAAGGTACACATATTCAATACAATTCAGAACAGTTTGAGTTATTCGATTCTTGTTCCAATCAATGAGGGAGATCTTGTCTTTGTCTTCGATTCCGATGTTCCTTCTACAGGCCACCTGAAAGAAAACATTTCACTCGTCAAGAAGGTCTGTCGGGGAAAGACCATCAGATTGTTGTTCCTCGTGCAGGTAAGAAATCTTGAAGATGAATTGGTAAGAGCAACTGATGCAAAGAAAGTAACAGAAATAACAGGAAGTAGAAGCATGAAGGATTTCAAGTCCGATTTCATTGCCTTGAAGGACTGCAGGTCGGTTCTTCGAAGACACTCTTTCGATGTGAATAGAATCTGGCGGATCAAACCACCTGCACCGTTCTCTTTTCTTGAACAGGGTGCATCCTTGCTAGTGCAACTGAAGAAGTGAAAGAGGACGTTTCTGTTTGGAAGCTGTTTCTTTCGAATTGTTCTGTTACCAGATACAAACAGAAGCAGCCTCCCGAAAGGAAGGCTGCCTGTTTCAATTGATATCCGAGCTGTCGATTATCTCTGGACACGTGCACCAGCACCGCCCATGAGAGCCTCGACCTCCTTCTTGCTTGCCATGGAGGTATCGCCAGGAGTTGTCATTGCGAGAGCACCGTGAGCTGCACCATAGTTGACTGCAGTCTCTGCATCTCCTGTGGTCATGAGGCCATATACGAGGCCGGATGCGAAGGAATCGCCACCACCGACACGGTCCATGATCTCAAGGCCTGCGTAGTCCTTTGCCTTGTAGACCTTGCCATCTGCCCAGCAGATTGCTGTCCAGTCGTTGACTGTAGCAGTCTTTACGGTCCTGAGAGTTGTGGCAACAGCCTTGAAGTTAGGATAGGTCTTTGCGACCTGGTTGATCATCTTCTCGTATCCAGCGAGGTCGAGCTTCTTGAGGTTCTTGTCGTTGCCCTCTACCTCGAAGCCGAGACAGGCAGTGAAGTCCTCCTCGTTGCCGATCATTACATCGACATACTTTGCAACCTCCTTGTTGACCTCCTGTGCCTTCTCGAGGCCACCGATTGCGCTCCACATGGATGGGCGGTAGTTGAGGTCGTAGGAGACGATTGTGCCGTACTTCTTTGCGGCCTTGCATGCTGCGATTACGGTCTCACAGGACTTCTCGGAGAGAGCTGCATAGATGCCACCAGTGTGGAGCCAGCGAGCGCCGAGCTTGCCGAAGATGTAGTCGAAATCGAAATCTTCTGGACCCATCTGCGAAATTGCAGTGTTGGCTCTGTCGGAGCAGCCGACTGCACCGCGGATACCGAATCCTCTCTCTGTGAAGTTGAGGCCGTTCCTGCAGAGTCTGCCGATACCGTCGGTCTTTACCCACTTGATGAGGGATGTGTCAACGCCACCCTGGAGAATGAGGTCTTCCATCAGCTTGCCGACCTCGTTGTCAGCGAATGCTGTGATGACACCAGTTCTCAGGCCAAAGCATCTTCTGAGGCCTCTGGTAACGTTGTACTCTCCACCGCCTTCCCAGGCTCTGAAAGCTCTTGCAGTGCGGATACGACCCTCACCTGGGTCGAGACGAAGCATGACTTCACCGAGTGAAAGTGCATCATACCTGCATTCTTCGGCAGGTCTAAGATTGAGATTCATATTCTTTCTCCTCTTTGGAATAATAAAATGCAATTTTGAAACATTGTTTCATTTTATGTTTCCATAATACACACCTCTTTGAAGTTGGACAACTACAAAGAGTGGGCTTATCGAATATTTCCACCCAATATTATATATCAAGTTCCGAAATATCCTAGAAAAAACGAGAGGTGCCCTCCAGCTGGAAAGCACCTCGGCTCTCAGTGTCTGTCCTCCTTCACCGCAGGAGCGATGGAAAGGGAAGGATCGTAGTATGGAATGAGGGTTGCCTGGAAGGCGTGGTAGAGGTCCGACTTTCCTGGCCAGACTGTTCCGATCACGTTGTTGTCCTCATCCAGCTGGTGGAACCAGGAGCCGTTCACATGGTCGAGCACCTTGGAATCCAGATACTCCATGAACTCACTGTACAGCTCTGCATACTCGCTCTTGCCGGTTATGCAGAAGAGAGAAGCTGAGGTGTTTATCGCCTCTGCAAGCGTCCAGTGCATCCTGTCCGTGACAACAGGCTTTCCATCCCAGTCCGTAGTGTAGGCGATACCAGGTCTGCCGTTTCTCTTCCAGGCGTCGCTGATGGCCCTGTTGAAGAGCTTCTCTGCATACTGGATGAAGTCCCTGGCCTCTGCCGACTCCCTGCTGTATGTGGAGAGTGTCCACTGAAGTATGAGTCTCGACCACTCGATTCCATGGCCTGGGGTGGCACCGTATGGCTTGAATGGATCGTCCGGATGGTCCTTGTTGCACTCGAGGTCGGGAACCCACTTCTCGGAGTAGTGCTCCGGAATCCTGTAGCTGTTTGCTTCAGCCCACTTTCTCACTGTTCCTATTATCCTGCCGGCGCGGATGCGGTACTTCTCATCCCCGGTGACATCTGCAACGGCGAGGAAGGCCTCTACAGTGTGCATGTTCGCATTCAGTCCCCTGTAGGAGTCGCACTCTGTGAACTCTGTATTCCAGGTGTCGCATGAGAGGCCCTCTTCCTCATTCCAGAAGAAGCGGTCGTAGGTCTCAAGCGCGGATGCAAGCAGAGCAGGAGCTGCAGGTCTGTTCGCAAGCACACCAGAGGTTGCAGCCAGGATAACGAATGCGTGCGCATAGCACTGCTTTGTCGGAAGGACTGTGCCATCTGCCCTGAGTCCTGCATACCAGCCACCGTGCTCCTTGTCATGCAGCTCTCCAGTCAGGCCCTTGAGCGCTGCATCGGCAAGCTCCTCGCTCCCTTCATGTCCAAGGAAGGTGCCGATAGAGTAGACGTGGGCCATTCTTGATGTGATCCAGGTCTCTCTTGGTCTCTCCTTCCAGGGAGTGCCGTCATCACCGAGGTAGTATGAGCCACCACCTGGGGATGGGAATCTGTGGCCGAATGAGAGAATGCCATCCCTGACATCCTCGAGGAACTTTCTATTCTCCTGTGTGTCTATCTGATATTTTCTGTCCATAGAGAACTCCTTATCCAACTGTTATCCTGTAGCCCCTGTCAGTAGAATCCCCAGCCTCGAGAGAAAGCAGGTCAGAACTCTCGAAGTCGGTAAGCTCACCAGCTCTTCCTGGAAGCGTGTACCATGGTTCGATGCAGATGTATGGGGCGGGGTACTTCACCTTGTGCCAGAGGCCAAGATACTTTGTGCCATCGAATTCCACTGTGACCTTTCTCTCTCCCTTTCCGGAGGAGAGCACTGCTGTGCCTCCCATTCCTCTGAGCACGATGGCATCATCGTCGAAGAGGTCATGAGAAAGAGCTATCCTGGCTCCCGGTGCGCTGTATGGCCTGACCTCATCTGTCACGAAGCAGTCAGGAGTGAAGATTATCCTTTCGAGTCTTTCTGCCTTCGGGAAGGTTATCGCATAGTCCTCGAAGGAGAGGCCCTTCTCCAGTGGAACATTGAAGCCGGGATGGCTTCCAAGACCGAAATACATCACCTCGTCTCCATTGTTCCTTACATGGTAGCGGACGGAGAGCGAACTCCCCTCGACAGTGTATATGACCTGGAAGGTGAAGTGGAATGGATAGACCTTGAAGGTCTCATCAGTGTCCTTCAGCTCGAAAGTGACCGAATTATCGGTCTTTCGGACTATCGAGAAGATGGAATCCTTGGCAAAGCCATGGATCGGAAGGTCGTAGATTCTTCCTCTGTAGCTGTACTGGCTGTTCACAAGCCTTGCAACGAAGGGAAAGAGGATGGGGGAGCTGTCGCTCCAGATATCCGGATCTCTGTACCAGATGTACTCCGTGCCTGTACTTCCATCGAAGAGTCTTCTCAGCTCTGCTCCCTTCTGTTCGATTTCGGCAACAAGGCCTGAACTGGATCTTATTGTCAGCATATCGTCTCCTTATATCTTTCTCTGAAGCGGCTCCGGATACGAGCCGGTCTCCCACTTGGCTATTATGTGGCGGGCAAGTGCGCCTCCCATTGTCCTGAAGGAGGGTCCTACTATCTCTATCGGAGGAAGGTCTGCAAACCGGAACTGGTCGTCATCTGCATCGTAGGCAAGTACGCTCTTCGGCATCACGCCCTCTCTTGCGCAGAGCGAGCAGAAGAGGTATGCGGCCGCATAGTCGCTGATGAAGAAGCCGGTTGCCGGAGTTGCCGACTTGATCCTCTCGGAGATTATGCCGAAGACATTCTGGGAGTCCAGACAGTAGTATCTAGTATGGACTCCTGTATCCTTCAATGCATCCTTGAGACCCTTGTATCTCTTGCTGTTCTCATTGTAGTAGCCGATTTCCAGAACTTCAGTGCAGTTCATCGCAAGAAAGCGCTTTCCAGCTTCGTATGCATGCTTGTAGTTGTCTGTCTGGACTGCAGGAAGAATCGGAAGTTCATCGAGTATGACATCCGAGATGACATCCTTTCCATTCTGGATGCAGTGGTAGAAGGGGAGTGCCGAATCCATGAAGGAGAGTGCTATTATGCCATCTGCATCCATCTCCAGCAGCCGGTTTCCGAAGTCCAGAGTATTGGTCTGCTTGTAGGTGTTCAGATGGAAGGATGTGGTTATGCCGTACTTTTCTGCAACTTCGGTGATTCCACTGTAGAATGAGGAGTAGAAGTTTCCATCGCTTCGATTTGAAAGTACCAGAAGCTTCTTGCCTGGAAGCAGATTCGGAGCATCGTTTATCTTTTTGACGATTATCCCAGACTTCCTTTTCGATTCGACGACGCCCTCTTCGTTGAGCTGGGTCACTATCCTCTGCGCTGTCTGCAGCGAGATCGAAAACTGCTGGACGATCTCCCTGACGGAGAGATACTTATCGCCTGGCTGATAGTTCTGCTCTATGTTCTTTCTTATTGCCCGATAAGCATCGTTGTAGATTTTCTTTGGCATGCAATTACATCTCCGATTTTCTTATTATAACAAACTGTTATGAAAAAGAAAACAAAATCTTTGTAATGATTTAAATTAACATATAATTTATTATAGCACAAAGAAATAACACCTACAAATTGGCAAAAGAAGAAATATTAATTATGATAACTGTTATGGAAATAAAAAAATTATATCAACTTTTCCTTTACAACTGTAATGAACTGGTGGACAATGAAGTGTAAAACAAAAACATTACTTTGGAGGTAATTATATGAAGAAACTAGTACTCGCATTGGTACTTCTTCTCGTAGCTGTCTCCCTGTTCGCTCAGGGTTCGGCAGAGGCTCAGACCGCTTCTAAGGCTCTCGATCCTTACAAGCAGCCATCTGGAAAGTTCGTCTGTACCCCACAGATGATCGGTTATGAAGATGCTGAGATCGAACTCACATGGCAGCCAAACCCATCACAGTCCATGTCCTCTTCCATCCCATCTCGTGTCGAGGTCATCACCAAGCACGTCAAGGAGTGGGTCGAGAAGCATCCAAACGTAAAGGTCATCCCAGTTGGTACAACATCCAACATCAACGACAACATGGCAAAGCTCCAGATTTCCGTCGTCGAGGGTGGCGCTCCTGATCTCGTAGCTGTCGACTCCTTCGTCATGCCACAGTTCCTCGAGTATGCTCAGGACATCACAGATGCAGTCAAGAAGGCCGGCGTCGATCCAGAAGGCTTCTTCCCATATGTCAAGGATCAGGCAATTGTCAACGGACAGCTCAAGGCTCTCTGGTACACAACCGATGTTCGCGCTCTCTTCTACAGAAAGGACCTCCTCTCCAAGGATCCTGTTACTGTCGATGATGTAATCGAAGCTGGCAAGGCAATGAAGGGCAAGGTAGACATGCCTCTCATCTACGTTGGCGGCAGAGGCGAAGGTTCTGTCAACAACCTCTGGGGTCTCTACTGGTGCCAGGGCGCCAAGCTCACCAATCCTGATGGAACAATGGCCATCGACAAGGATCCAGGCAAGAGTGCTCTTACCAACCTCTACAAGTTCGTCAAGAGAACAATCGACGAGGGTATCACTCCTACCACCATCATCAACTACCCAAGAGATGCTGCAATGGCTGGCGATATCGCTGCAGGCAAGGTCGGTATGTTCATGTCCAACACCTCTTCCATCAACAACATCCGCCTTATCATTGGTAAGGAGAAGTTCGATGAGACATGGGCAATGTGTCCACTTCCTGTAATGGAAGCAGGCCAGAAGTCGACCTGTTCCGCTGGTGGCTGGACAATGATGGTCTTCGCAAAGGATCCTCTCAAGAAGGAACTTGCTGCTGACCTCGGATGTGCTCTCTTCATCACTGACGACGCTGCTTACGAGTATCTTGGAAGCGAAGGCTCCCTCCCAACTCAGGCTCATCAGTTCGAGAAGTTCGATTACATCACCTCCGATCCTCTCTTCGTAAAGCAGATCGAGTACCTCGACTCCGCTTCCACAAGACCAGGCAAGGATGCAATCTACAGTGTCATCTCTACCGAAGCACAGGTAGGTCTTGGCAACGTCATCACCGGTTCTGCTACACCTGAGCAGGCTGTTGAGACTGTCATCAAGAACGTCAAGAACAACTAGTATAAGGAGTTCATGAACAATGCAGAATACCAGAAAATCTGCATCGGTTCTAAAGCGCATAGCCCAGGGGCCAGCCCCCTGGCTAGCGCCTATGTGCATTGTATTGGTAGCTATGTTCATCGTACCTACCGTACAGGTAATAGGATATAGCTTTACTGATGCAAAACTCATAAGCAAGACAATCAACCTGACACTTAAGTCCTACAAGGTAATCTTCACTAACGAAGCTACCTATGAAATCCTGAAGAACACATTCATCTTCGTCTTCTTCTCCGTCATCTGCCAGACCCTTCTGGGTCTTGTCATCGCACTGGCAGTCGACAAGGGCGAGAAGCTCAACATGAAGGGTTCTGTAACAGTCCGTGTCGCCTCGCTGCTCTCATGGGCAATTCCAGGCGTAATCGTCGGTGTAGTATGGTCCTTCATGTATACAGAGACTGGTACAGGCTACGTCGTCTACCTTCTCAAGAAGATAGGCTTCCAGAACGTCACCTTCCTGACCAATCCAAAGCATGCGCTTGCATGTACGATATTCGCAAATATATGGCGTGGTACAGCCCAGTCGATGATCCTCTCATACGCTGGTCTCAAGACCATTCCAAATGATATCATCGAGGCTGCAGACATCGATGGTGCCAATAGCAGACAGCGTCTGTGGTACGTCATCCTGCCTTCGATCTTCTCGGTAATCTCCACGAACATCATCCTCAACACGATCGGTACCTTCAATACCTTCGATATGATCGTATCTCTCACCGGTGGTGGTCCTGGCAGAGCAACCGAGGTACTGGCAATGACCAGTTACAACTCGATTTTCGGCTCATTCAACCTTGGAAGAGGCTGTGCATACGCAGTTGTCCTGCTCTTCTTCAACTCCTGTATGGCCGCTATCTACTTCTATATCCTCGCCAAGAGGGAAAAGTGAGGAGGGTGAAATATGGCTTCCAAGAAACAGCAGATCCTCCTGACGAAGATCGGCATCTATCTGCTTTTTGCGCTGATCGTGGTATTCTTCCTGTTCCCGCTTCTGTGGGTACTTTCGCTTTCGCTCAAGACAATGCCGGAGCTCTTCGAGGTTCCACCTCGCCTGATCCCGCATGGCATGGCAATCGAGAACTACAAACAGGTTCTCTGGATGAGCGACGTAATCACATACCTGAAGAACTCGGTATTCGTAGTCTTCTGGACCATCGTGATCACGCTTCTTCTGATAATCCCTGGTGCCTATGGTCTCTCCCGCTTCCGCTTCAGAGGTGCAAAGACTCTCCAGTTCGGAATCCTCATCTTCCAGATGATCTCCCCGCTCATCATCTCGATCCCTCTCTACAGGATGTTCTCCAGGCTGAAGCTCCTGAACAACTATCCAGCGCTCATAATCGTGTACGTTGCACTGGCAATCCCATTTGCGTGCTGGTCCCTGAAGGGGTATCTCGATACTATTCCGTACTCTCTCGATGAGGCAGGTATCATCGATGGCTGCAACAGGATGCAGGTCCTTCTGCTGATACTCCTTCCTCTCATCGTTCCGGGAATCGTCTCGGTCGTAATCCTCATCTTCGTAAGAAGCTGGGCACAGTTCATCGTTCCGTTCATCCTCTTGAGCGACTCGAGAAAGTTCACCATCTCCGTAGGACTTGTAAACCTCCAGAGTACTGGCGAGACGGTCACTACCCACCTTCTTGCTGCCGGTTGTATGATCGGTATACTTCCAACTGTAGTCGTTTTCGTCGTACTTCAGAGATTCATCGTATCTGCATTGACCGCAGGTGCCGTCAAGGAGTAAAAGAGAAGCATGTATTTCTATAAGGAAAAGCTCGATCTCCGTATTCAGGAGATCGGGTCTGCTATCTATCAGGAGAGATTTCCAATTCACGACTTCCTTGTAAAGGAAGGCAATGCAAAGGATCTATACAAGGAGAATCTTGACGATACCTGGAAGGCCAGCCACGATACAGACCAGTGGGGTGGCTATGCCAAGTATCAGTGGTTCCGCTTCACTGCCAGGATCCCAGATGAGTGGAAGGGCAGCAAGGTCGCTCTCTTTCTTGAGACTCCGGGCGATATCGCCTGGAAGGTCGCTGCCGAGTATACCGCCTACGTCGATGGTCACCTCGCAGCCGGTCTCGACATCTTCCACAAGGAGCTTCCTCTTGTAGAGAAGGCCAGGAAGGGAACAAAGTACGACATTGCTATCCTCGGCTTCTCCGGCTACAACCAGAGAAGGCCTACGATCACGATCCAGCTTGTCAAGGTCAGTCAGATTGCAAGGGACTACTACTACAATCTGAAGATGGCCTACGAGTCCTCCATCTGGTGCGACAACAGCCAGAGCCCGGAGGCTGTCAAGCTCCAGGAGCTTGTGAATGCCTCGATCAACATGGTCGATTTCAGGCTTCCAAAGTCGAAGGAGTTCTACGACTCTCTCGAGAAGGCCAACGAGTTCCTCGTTGCAAACGTATACAACAAGATGCACTCGAAGGTGGACTTCACCGTCTCCGCAATCGGACACAGCCACCTCGATATCGCATGGCTCTGGAGACTCCAGCAGTCCAAGGAGAAGAGTGCGCACACCTTTGCGACCCAGGATAGGCTGATGAAGCAGTTCCCGGACTTCAAGTTCATCCAGTCACAGCCTCAGATCTACGAGTATACGAAGAAGTACAATGCAGAGCTCTACAGAGCTGTCAAGAAGCGTGTTGCCGAGGGAAGGATAATCCCTGAGGGTGGCATGTGGGTCGAGGCAGACTGCAACCTCATCTCAGGCGAGTCGATGATCCGACAGTTCCTCGTTGGAAAGAAGTTCTTCCGCGATGAGTTCGGTGTGGACAACAAGATTCTCTGGCTTCCTGATGTATTCGGCTACTCGGCTGCAATGCCCCAGATTCTCCTGGGATGTGGCATCAAGTACTTCATGACAACGAAGATCAGCTGGAACCAGTTCAACAACCTTCCGATGGACACCTTCTATCTGCAGGGCATCGATGGCTCCAAGGTGCTGACGCACTTCATGACCACCCCGATCTACAACGACGACTCCCCATCCAAGGTCCTCACCTTCAAGAAGACCTACAATGGACGTCTGACTCCAAGAGTCGTTGCCAACTCCTGGAACACATATCACAACAAGGATATCAACACCGACATGCTCCTCGCCTTCGGCTATGGAGACGGCGGTGGCGGTCCCGATGACGAGATGTGCGAGAATGGCGAGAGGCTCAAGGACATGCCTGGAATCCCGAAGGTCAAGTGGGAGAGCCCAGTTCTCTTCTTCGAGCGTCTCGAGAAGAGCGTGAAGGGCAAGAATATCCCGACCTGGGTAGGCGAGCTGTACCTCGAGTTCCACAGAGGAACCTACACATCCCAGGCCAAGAACAAGCGCTTCAACAGGAAGACCGAGTTCCTCTATCAGGATGTAGAGGCACTCTCATCCCTTGCAATGCTGCTTGGAAGCTACAAGTATCCGGCCAGCAGGCTGCTCGAGGACTGGAAGGTCATACTCCTCAACCAGTTCCACGATATCATCCCAGGCTCCTCCATCCATGAGGTCTACGAGGACTCGAAGAAGCAGTACCTTGCCCTTGCAAGGAGCGGTGTCGAGATGAGAGATGAGGCCATCCTCCAGCTCGCATCCATGGTCGGAACCTCCAAGTCCGGCTACATCGTATTCAATCCGAATGCCGCATTTGCCGGAAACCTCGTCAGGATGAACATCAACAAGAAGTTCGCAGCCCTCCAGGATCCGATGGGAAATGTCTGCCCTGTTCAGAAGCTCTCGGATGGAACGACTGTCTTCTACGCTCCAGCCCTCCCATCCTACGGCTACCAGCTCTTTGTTCCAGTTGACAAGCCTGCAAGAAAGAGCTCTGTGTCCGTATCGGTCAGGAAGCTCGAGAACCGCTTCTTCCGCATCCGTCTCGATGAGAAGGGACAGCTTTCCGAAATCTACGACAAGAGGTACAAGAGGCAGGTCATGCCGAAGGGCCAGAAGGGCAATGTGCTTCTCTCCTTCGAGGACAAGCCGATGAACTACAACGCCTGGGATATCGACATCTACTATCCGGAGAAGTGCTATCCGATCGATGACCTTGAGGAGATAACAGTCAAGGAGGAGGGTCCTGTAATGGGCGTTCTCCATCTGAGGAGAAGGTACCTCCAGTCCGTCATCGAACAGGATATCATCATCTACGATGACATCCCAAGGATAGACTTCAGGACAACGATCGACTGGAAGCAGAGCGAGATAATGGTCAAGGCCCAGTTCCCGACCAACGTCAACAGCACCAGGGCAACCTATGAGATCCAGCTCGGTGCACTGGAGAGGAATACCCACTCCAATACCAGCTGGGATGCTGCCAAGTTCGAGGTCTGTGCCCACAAGTGGGCCGATCTCAGTCAGAATGACTGGGGCGTTGCGATCATGAATGACTGCAAGTATGGCCACGACATCCATGGCAATGTGATGAGACTGACCCTTCTGAAGTCCGGTATCTATCCAGATGCCACTGCAGACCAGGAGATGCACTACTTCACATACTCCCTCTATCCGCATGAGGGAAGCTGGGTGGATGCAGGTGTCACCAACGCAGCATACGCTCTGAACAAGGATCTGCCGACTTCGCCTGTCAATGCTGGCGAGGGCGTTCTTCCGACCTCCTTCTCTCTCTTCTCAATGAACAATCCGAACATCATCATCGAGACTGTAAAGGCAAGCGAGGATGGCACTGGAATCGTTGCACGTCTCTACGAGTGCGCCAACACCTCAGCAAAGGGCATCCTTACCCTTGGCAAGGCCGCAAAGCGCGTAGAGGAGGTGAACATGATCGAAGAGAATCCTGTGCTTGTAAAGGAGGGCGCAGAGACTCTGGAGCTTGAGTTCAGACCTTATGAGATCAGGACACTGAAGTTCACCTTCTGATCCTGAATGGAGTATCGATGGATCGATTTTTGGTCCATCAGAGGCGCTTATCGAATACCAGGTTGTCGTTTCCTGTATAGGTCAGGAGATAGGCAGCCTGGTTTTTTCATGCCCACTTTCCTTCCTCGGCAGATGAAAAACGATGCCTTGCTTCAAAAGACATCGTTTCTGTCCAGGAGAGTCATCAGCTTTCTGCCTGATCTGTGCTCGTTTTCATGGCACAGATGGTGGTTCTTTGCAATGAGAGATGCCAATCAGAAAATCATCAAGGCTCTGCTTCAGACTCCGAGAGCCTTCAGTCCTGCCTTCAGTTCATCATCGTACTGTGGAATTGCTCCGCGCTGTCCACATACGAAGTCTGCAAGCGTTCCGCCGACTTTGAGTGCAAGCTCTGGGTCGTTGGTCCTTGTGAGTGTTGCCAGGAAGCCGGATGAGAGGGAGTCGCCTGCGCCGACTGTATCGACAAGCTTCTCGACGTGGCTGTCCTGATGTATCTCTCCGCTCTTCGTATAGAGTGTCGAACCATTGGCACCGAGAGTGAGGAGTACCATATCGAGAGAGTACTTTTCCATCAGGGCTCTGACGTCATCGGCCTTTCCGACCTTGAGGATCAGGTCTATCTCCTCGTCATTGACCTTCAGTATGGTAGCATTCTTCAGGCCTGCAAGGAGGATATCGTCTGTATAGAAGCTCTTTCTGATGTTCACATCGAAGAAGACGACATTAGCTTTCACAGAGGAGAGAAGCTTCTCAAGCGACCTCCTGCTTGTCTCGGATCTCTGCACCAGAGAGCCGAAGTAGATGATGTCCACAGCCTCTGGAAGTGCACTGTCGAAGGTCACATCATCCCAGGCGCAAGGGTAGTTGAATGTGTAGTCCGCACTGTGGTCGACAAGCACGATATCGGCCCTTCCTGTAGGGTTGGAGGATATCTTTATGCCAGCTGTGGAAAGACCTATCTCGCCGACCTCCTTCAGTGCTCTCCTGCCAAGCTCGTCATCTCCGACTGCGCTTATTATGAGGCCATCGAGGCCGAGCTTCGTCATATGGGCCGCAACATTCAGCGGTGCTCCACCGAGTTTTGCACTGTCTCCGAATACATCGAAAAGTATTTCTCCAAAGGATATGAAATTCATAGTTCACCACCTCTTGATAGATTGTATTTCCTCTCCTCTACGAGGCCGACATAGGTCATTTCTCGATAGCGATCTCATCGCCGGCCCTTATGGTTCCCTCTTCAAGGACCTTGGCGAAGATTCCATCGGTCGGCATGACGCAGAAGCCGGTCTGCTTTCTTATCTCGCAGCCATTGTGGCACTCCTTGCCGATCTGCGTGACAGCAAGCAGGACGCTGCCGATCCTCAATCGTGTCCCTACAGGCAGTACCTTGAGATCGATGCCCTCGGTCAGGATATTCTCGGCAAATACTCCAGCCTCCAGCTCGAGACCCATTGCCCTCATCCTGTCGACCGATTCATCTGCAAGCAGGCTGACCTGTCTGTGCCAGGCTCCTGCGTGGGCATCTCCGACTATCCCATGGTCTATCCTGAGGTCGATATGGTCTACCGGCTTCTTGATCGTTCCCTTCCTCTCACTGATACATACTGCAAGGACCTTTGCCATGACAACTCCAATGACATTATTGTAGCACAGAAGTGCTCGAAGAAGGTATACCCTGAGACTGTACCAGCCATGAAACAGGGTAGAATATGGAGAAATAATAGTTATTGCTATCAATGTAAAGATGCTAGAATAGGAGTCGACCCGTACAGCGGTCACAGAGGTTTCAAAATTGAGCAGTCTTGTTCTCAACATAGAGATGCTTGTCGCATGCTCCTTGTTCATTGCCATGCTTTTCTTCTACAGCCTGCGGTACCAGAAGCCTGGAGAGTTCAGCCCTCTGATGATGATGTACATTGCGACCTTCCTCTGCTGCTATGCCGAGATCGGGGCCTTCGCTGTCGATGGAAATGTCGAACTCATCTGGGCCAACTACCTCTTCAATGCAATATATCTTGGACTCATAAACGCAATCTGCGTGCTCTGGATGTGCTACTGCTCGAGTCTCTTTCCCCGTCCGCTGTACAGGAACAGACTGCAGCTGTTCCTCCTGACACTGCCTGCGATCATCGAGATAGTATTTCTGTTCACGAGTCCATTGACAGGGATGATATACAATGTGGACTCGGAGGGGTACTACCACAGAGGCAGGACCTTCTTCCTGCAGTTCCTTCCCTACATATACTTCCTCGTTCCCTCTGCGATCAGTCTCTTCTACAGGTTCAGAAGTCACACGACAAGAGAGAAGAGGAAGTACCAGTCTCTTGCATTCTTCACAGTCCCACCACTTGTGCTGGGCTCGATCCAGCTCATGGTGCCTGCAAACAGCCTCGATACTCTTGAGTTCTCCATAGCACTCTCGTTCCTGGCCTGCTTTGCGACCTCGCAGGACAACCTCATAACCACGGACCTGCTTACAGAGTTGCCGAACCGCCTCAGCTTCGACAACCTCCTGGATGCTGCTATCACAGCAAGAAAGAGGAGCAGAGTAGAGGATGGAGAACTCTATCTCATGCTTGGCGACATCGATGGCTTCAAGCTTGTCAACGACAACAATGGACATGTGGAGGGGGACAGGGCGCTTGCCACAATAGGAAGAATCCTCTACGAGACTGCATCTAGGTACGGTGCTGCGGCAACCCGCTTTGCAGGTGACGAGTTCGCAATAATATACGACCACTCGACGCTTGACCAGGCGAAGGCACTTGGGGCTGAGATAAACAGCCGACTTTATGAGGAGAGCAGGGATTGTCCATACACTCTGCATATAAGCTTCGGAATCTCGAGGTGGAACAGAGGACAGACGATCACGAGCTTCCTTGAGTCTGTCGATTCCGATCTCTACAGAGCGAAGCGCTTCTACAAGCAGAGCAGAAGAGATGAGGGCACCGGATTCTGATTTTCCTGATAATTTCCTGATGGAGGGATCGATATGAAGCTTGCAGTCATAGGAACGGGAAGGATAGTGCACGAAGCACTCGATGCGATAAGGAAAGTTCCCGATATCACTGTCACTTCCATCCTTGCAAGGCCACAGAGCCTTGAAAAGGCCAGAGGACTTGCCAGGGAGTATGGGATTTTCGAAGTCTGCACAGACTACTCTCTGCTGCTTGAAAGCACAGAGGCATCCACTGTCTATATAGGCATCGTGAACAGTGTCCACTACAGCTATGCGAAGGAGGCACTGCTCAGGGGAAAGAATGTCATTCTCGAAAAGCCGCTCACCGGATACTATGATGAAGCCCTCTCTCTTGCCTCGCTTGCCAGAGAGAAAGGCCTTTTTCTTCTCGAAGCGATTACAGTGCTCCACAGCAGGGTCTTCAGGAAGATGAAGGCATCGATTGGAAGAATCGGAAGGATCAGGGCCATGCAGCTCAACTTCTCGCAGTATTCGAGCAGATATGACTCATACCTTGATAAGGTGGTGGACCCCTGCTTCGACAGAGCAGAGTATGGTGGTGCACTCTATGACATAAACGTCTACAACATCCACTACGCAGTTGGGCTATTCGGAATGCCCAGAGCTGTCCATTACTATCCGAATCTGGGCTTCAATGGAGTGGACACCTCCGGAGTCCTTATCCTCGACTACGATGGCTTCAAGGCCTCTCTTGTCGCCGCGAAGGACTCTGACAGCCCCTGCTTTGTCTCGATACAGGGTGAAAAGGGTTATATGAGAGTCGATGGAAAGCCGAACAACCCGACCTCTCTTTCCATCGTCCAGGTGGATGAGAGCGTGAAAGAAAAGGTGAAGGATGCCTCTGGTGCAATAGTGAGAGCGAGTGTCAGGGAGGAGTACACCGACGATATGGAGAGTCATCGAATGAGAGGCGAGTTCGTGGACTTCTCTTCGATCGTAGATACAGGTGACAGAGCTGAGGCCGATAGGCTTCTCGATGAATCCCTTGCTGTCATGAAGGTGCTCGAGATGGCAAGAGAGAGTGCGGGAATTGTCTTTCCTTCATAGAGGAAGGCCGAGTGCTGTCTGCTTTTGGAATATGCAGGAACAAGAACGACTCCAGACAGTCTGGAGCCGTTCATCTATCCAATTGAAATTTCAGAAGCAGTTCTTCAGTACTTCTGGACTTGGATCCTCGTTCCTCACTTTTCCGATGATGAAGTAGACTATTCCGCTTACGGCCAGTGCCGGTACGATCTCATGGATGCTGAAGGGCATGATCTTGACCTGGTTGAAGAAGACGAAGGTCAGTACACCCGAGATTATCGAGCCATAGCAGCAGTACCTGCTGCCCTTCTTCCAGTAGAGGCCTCCGATAAGGGCCCAGAAGAAGGTCGCCTCGAGACCGCCCATCGCAAAGAGGTTGATCCATACGATGATCGAGGGTGGTGAGAGTGCGATGATGACTGCAACGAAGCCGACCAGAAGAGTGAAGAGGTAGCTGACTGCAGGCACGACCTTCTCGCTCATCTTTTCCTTCCAGATATAGCTCAGCAGCAGCTCCTTCACTATGGTCGCAGAGGCGAGGATCAGAAGGGAGGAGACTGTCGACATGACTGCAGCAAGAGGAGCTGCCAGGAAGAGTCCTGCAGCCCAGGTCGGCATATGGTTCAGGACAACATATGGGATCACGGCATCGGTGCTCTTCAGTCCTGCATCCTTGACAAGAGGAAGTGCAAGAGCGCCTGCAAAGTGGGTTCCGATCATGAGGATGCCGACCACGACTGTGCCGTAGAGCATCGCTCTGTGCATGCTCCTCGTATCCTTGAAGCCCATGCACCTGACAGTCGTCTGTGGAAGTCCCATGACACCGACACCTACAAGCACCCAGAAGGAGATTATGTAGCCGGGCTGGAGCGCCTTGATGCCTTCTCCGTGCTCTCCCTTTCCAAGTATATCCCAGCCGGGATTCATGGCATCGAGCTTGTCAACGATATTCGACATTCCACCACCTGCAGAGATTATGAAGAAGATCAGGAGGAAGGTTCCGATCGTCATGATGATTCCCTGCATCGTATCGGTCGCAACGACGGCCTTGAAGCCTCCGATTGCTGTGTAGAGTATGACGATCAGTGCAAAGAGCATGAGGCCCTGGGTATATGACAGTCCTGTCACACTCTGCATCAGCGTTGCGCCTCCGATGAACTGGGCGACCATCTGTGTGATGAAGAATACGACGAGACAGAGGGAACAGAGTATGACCACTGCAGGGGATTCGTACCTGGCCCTGAGATAGTCCGTGATCGTGACAGCGTGTATCCTTCGCGAGATTATGGCAAGCTTCTTTCCCATCACACCAAGAGTGAGGAAGGCAGTTCCGATCTGGATTGCGGCAATCCAGCTCTGAGAAAGGCCCCAGCTGGATGCAAGACCCGGACCTCCGAGGAAGGAGCTTGCACTTGTGTATGTAGCGACCAGTGTCATTGCAAGCACCAGACCTCCCATGCTGCGACCGCCAATGAAGTAGTTGTTGAGGAATCCTGCTCTGCTTCTGCTCCTGCTTGCAATGATTCCGATTACCATGTTCATGACAAGGTAGAAAAGCAGGATGCAGAGTATGGCAGTTGTCTTACTCATTCTCATCCTCCTTCTCATGCCCAAGGTCGAAGTCCACGAAGACATTCTTCAGTATGAGCACAAGGCCTGCAATTGCGATGACGAATACTCCAGGACAGCTCAGCAGCCACCAGAGCGGAAGTCCGAATATCCTGATGCCAGAGCTGTTGAAAAGATAACCTGTGCCTACATGCCATAGGCAGCAGACAATGAAGAGAATGAAGGTGGCCCTGGCCTCCCTTCCTATCTGAAGGTTCTTCTCCTCCTCGGTTTTTGGAACCTTTCTATTCACTTCGATGCACCTCCAATGCGTGGAATATGGGCGATATCCTATCCCTTTTCCAATTTTATTGAAAGACCTGAAGATCCGGGTCTCCTGTTTCAATCCTTTTGTCATTGTCAATGACTTCTGCTATCATGGAGCAATGATCAAGAGCATTGTATTCGACATGGGGCAGGTCATGCTCCGCTTCGATCCCGATTCCTTCCTGGCCCGTGAGGGTATCAGCGATGCAGCAGAAAAGGCATACCTTCGTCCTATAATCTTCAACCGTCCGGAGTGGGGCTTCATGGACTGGGGCTACCTGGACGAGAAGCAGTACCTCGAAAGGTACGTCCTTCCAGAGCTTGACGAGAAGTACCATGCACTTGCCACAAGACTTGTGATGGCCTGGGATGATCCGATCATGCCGATGGAGGGCATGGCCGAGCTTGTACGCTCTCTCAAGGAGCGTGGATACAGTATCTACCTGCTTTCCAATGCATCAACGCGCCTCCACGACTACTTTCCAAGGTGTCCTGGCTCCGAGTACTTCGATGGCATTGTCGTAAGTGCAGATATAAAGATCGTGAAGCCACAGCCCGAGATATACCACCATCTGCTGGAGAAGTTCTCGATAAAGGCAGAGGAGACAGTCTTCATCGACGACAACCTCATGAACATAACAGCTGCACTGAGGGAGAATATCCACGGCTTCATGTTCCGCTCCGATGTCCCTGCTCTCAGGGCCTGGCTTGAAAGGGAGCTCGAGAGATGAGACTTGCAGTACCTCTGACCGACGATGGCTACATCCATCAGCGCTTTTCACAGGCGATCACCTTCCGCCTGTACGACACTGAAGAGGAGGAGATCCTCTCCCAGGAGGATATCAGGCTAGAGGAGGGGAACCGGGCTTCAGAGCTTGCAGATATCGGCATCGAGGCCGTACTCTGCGGAAATCTCGACCCTGAGTCGATGGTCGACCTTGCCCTCAGGCAGATCGAGATAATCGGAGGAGTCAAGGGGAAGGCCGACAGGGCTGTAAGGGGCTATCTTGAGGGCACTCTCGAGCAGGACGATATGGTGGTCGAGTGCGGAGGAGAGGGAACTGTCTGTACAGGTAACTGCTCTCTCTGCCACCATTGACAGCTACTCCTCATCGGAGTCCTGCACGAAATCTTCCTCCTGCTGGACTCTCGGTATGAAGAGCGATGCTATTCCCTTCCCCTGGTCCTTTACATAGAAGTAGCCGAAGAGGGAGAAGACTATGGCCCCGATGAAGTTGACGAAGAGGTCCTTCATCGTGTCGTGGATTCCAATATCCAGATAGCCGCCGACGCCCAGGGCTTCTGTGGAACCATCCGAGTGGACTATTATCACATCATCGATATCCTCGATCGTGACTACCCTGTTGAGTCCGCTCTCGTTCAGGCGCACCGAGTTTATCGTTCCAACTACAGTATCCTTCTGCATGTCGTGGGAGTAGAAGCGGTCCATCGAGTACTCGAAGAACTCCCAGGTAACTCCAATGGTCATTGAAAAGCAGAAGGCCACCAGGGCTATATAGCCGGGAGCAAGCTTCAGCGAGAAGTGCTCATCGCGATTGAGAAGGTCCACCAGTGCAAAGCCGACAGCGGCACAGAGAAAGCCATTCATTGTGTGCAGCATGGTATCCCAGTGCGGAATCCGGATATAGAAGCTGTTGAGCTCTCCGAGAATCTCGGCCGAGAATATGAAAAGCAGGATTATTATCTCGAGCACTGTCGGAAAGTCGACCTTCAGCCCTCTGGAAAGGATGCTCGGCAGGAGAAACAGAAGCAGAGTGAGGGAGCATAGAAAGAGACTTTCGAAGTCCATCCTGAATATCGCACGCACGATTATAGGTATTACAAGCAGTCTCAGTGCAAAGTAGACATAGGCAGTGGCCCTGTGCCTGTAGGGGGATGCAATATGTATCTTCAGGAATTTCGACATATTGGGATTCTATATCGTTGAGTGGAAATAAGGAAGAGATGCTATCATCTTAAAAGGAGGAGCCGATGAAGCGAAGATTGAACTGGGGTGTGCTGGGCCTGGCCAGGATTGCACGACAGAATCTGATACCTGCAATCGGAAGGTGCGACGAAGCCTGCCTCTATGCAATTGCATCGAGAAGCAGCGAGAAACTTGAGGAAGCAGGAGAGTTCGGCTTCCAGAGATACTTCAGCAGCTATGAGGAGCTGCTTGCAGATCCCGCTGTCGATGTGGTCTACATACCACTTCCCAACTCCCTGCATGCCACCTGGGCCATAAGGGCCATGGAGATGGGCAAGCACGTTCTCTGTGAAAAGCCGATGGCGATCACAGCAGCTGATGCGATCAGGATGAGGGATACTGCCAGAAGGAACAGCGTCTTTCTCATGGAGGCCTTCATGTACCGCTTCATGGAGAAGACCCGGATGGTCAAAGAGCTTGTGGACTCCGGGGCTGTGGGGGATGTGAGGATGGTGAAGGCCTCCTGGCGATTCCTCCTGGACCGTCCCGGCTCGATAAAGCTCTATCCGGAGCTCGGCGGCGGCTCTGCCTGGGATGTGGGCTGCTACCCTGTGAACCTCGTAGGCCATCTTGTCGGAAACGAACCGGAGAGTGTCGTTGCACTGAAGAACATGAAGGGCGGAGTCGATTTCTCCCTTTCTGCTCTTCTGAAGTATCCGGATGGTGTCATGGCAGAGCTGGACTGCGGCTTCGACAGCTTCTCCTACAGGGCGCTCGAGGTTTCCGGCAGCGAGGGAACACTGCTCGTTCCCGAAGTCTTCGTCGATGCACCTGACAGCATCCTTCTCAAGAGGGGGCGAGATGGAGCAGGAGAAGAGATAGCTGTTCCTGTCCAGGAGCGCTACGTCGAGGAGGTGAAGGCCGTCTCCAGGGCGATCCTCGAAGGAAAGAAGGAGCTTCTGCCTCTCGACGAGACGATAGGGAATATCAGATTGCTTGAGAGGATACTCGAGAGTGCGAAGGAGTAGTTCACACTACTATTCTTCTTATCCAGACTCCCTTTGCTATCATATATAGTCCAATGGCGCACTTGATGAAGTCGCCCATCTGCACGCTTGCAAAGATTCCGACAACGCCCAGGTCTGTGAACCTGCTTACGGTGAATGCGATCGGAACAGAGCAGGTCCATAGGAAGACGCTGTCGAATACTATTGTGATCCAGACCTGGCCACCGGAGCGCAGAGTGAAGTAGGTGGAGTTCTTCAGCGCGAAGAGAGGCAGGAAAAGCGCCTGTGCCGCGATCAGGTCGGCCGCTATGCGCTTTGCTTCCGCATTCGTGTTGTAGATCATCGGAAACAGCCTCGATATCGAGAGCATCAGGAAGCAGGAGACGACGCCGACCATAAGTGCAAAGAATATCATCTTGCGGTCTGTCTCCTTCGCCTCTTCTATCCTTCCCGCTCCGAGAAGCTGTCCTACAATGATCCCGACTGCATTGCCTATTGCCAGCAGTGCCACATTGAATACATTCAGGAGCGTGGAGAATATGTTGTAGCCTGCAACTGCATTGAGACCTCTTGTGGAGTAGCACTGTACCAGGAAGGCCATTCCCATGGCCCAGAGCGTCTCGTTGCAGACCAGCGGAAGGGCAGCCCTCGTTATCTTTCCTGCAAGCGAGGATGGAATCCGGAGTCTGCTGTAGAGCCCCCTTGCAAACTTCATCGAACTGTGTGTCCTCGTGACCACTATGGCAGCTTCCACGTATCGACTTATGACAGTTGCAACTGCAGCTCCACGCACTCCCAGCCTGGGAAGTGAGAAGTGGCCGAATATCAGAAGATAGTTGAATACAAGGTTCACGACTATGGCTGTAAGCCCAGCCTTCATCGGCAGCAAAGTCTCTCCATTTTCCCTCAGTGTGCTGGCATAGACCTGGCTTATCATGAAGCCGGGAAAGCCGAGCAGCATGATGAGGATGTAGCTGTGGCCAAGCGAAAGTGTCGCTTCGATATCTCCTCCATCGCTTGCACCCTGCAAAAAGAGACCGATGAGCTCCCGGCCGAAAAGGATTATCGAAAGAGAGAAAAGCACAGTAAGCAGGCTTCCAAGCAGCAGCTTGTAGCGAACTGTGTTCCTTACCCCCTCCCAATCACTGTTTCCAGCATACTGCGCCGTGAAAATGCCAGCTCCGGAGACGCAGCCGAAGACGCAGAGATTGAAGACGAAGACGAACTGGTTGGCGATCGAAACTCCGCTCATTGCCTCTGTGCCGATCCTTCCGACCATGACATTGTCCAGCAGGTTCACGAAGTTCGTGAACCCATTCTGGATTGCGATCGGCAGGACTATGGATAGGACCATAAGATAGAATTCTCTGTCGCCGATCAACTTCTTCTTCAAGCTCATGACAGGAATTGTACTACTTTCGCACTTTCAGCAAAAGGGGAGTGGATATCAGGCCATAATCTGCATAATATTGTACTGTCAGCCAATATCTGGAAATAATGAAAGAAAAAAACCTCTCAACAATTCTTTTTTACGTGTTGCATTAATTTTGAAATGAGGATATTCTATCGATGATAGCTTATGACAGATGTCCTAAATTAAGATGATCGTTTTGTTCATCGAAAGGCGGACTTCTGGAAAATGGGCAGGTAGTATGTTCCCAGGTTCGGGAATCACGATCTCTCAATGGCAGGAGAAAAGGCGATGGCAAGAAGGACTGTATTATCTGTGCTGGTGATTCTGGTCGCTGCAGCTCTCTTTGCCAGCATCACAAAGGGCATGATCTACGAGAAGACCAGCTACTACACCACAGTCTACTCGTTCGATGAGGTTTCAGGCTCCTTTGGATTCGAGGTCGAGGTCAAGGACGATACGAGCTTCTGGATCGCCTCGATGGAGGATATCGATACCGAGGCCGGTGAGGCATCGCTGTCGGATGAGGAGAAGGCCGTTGGACAGATTGTCCTCTCTACGAAGTCCCAGGGGAACTACATCTTCACGATAACCAGGACTCTGCTCTATCTGACTGTCAATGGTGAAAGGACAGGTACCTCTGTCGATTACCACCTGTACTTCGGCGATGATGAGATATCTGCATCTGCCGATACGCCATATACGACTACCTATAGGAAGCAGGACAATTCAAGTGCCAGGATCTCTGTGGGGACCTTCACGGCAGTAACGGACGAAACGCAGGCTCCGGCCTCGGGAACATATGTCGGTAGTGTTACCGTGTCATTGACGGTGGAGTGACGATATGAAGAGGATGGTTTCCATTATACTGATTCTGGTCTTCATGCTTCCTGCCTTCACGCTCGAATCGACCCATGTGATAACAGGATACCTTTTCAACGAGGGCTACCCGAGATATGCATACTTCGATGTGCTCCGTCTGGACAATTCCGATGTCGCTGCCGGAGAGTATGTGACTGTTGAAGGCGATCATGTCGGCAGTACTCCGGTAAAGCTCTTCTCCTGGAAGCTCTGGGGCAATGCCTACTCCTATTCGAATGAGGACAGGTGGGGCAATACCTCCGAAACAGCTTCGACGATCGTGGTCAAGTATACGATATCACCTCTCAGGAATGTGGAAAGTTCCGAGGTCCTTCCATTCTCGTACAAGTTCGATTCCGATTTCACGAGCGTGAATTCGATAAGGCTCGAGGGCGATGGTGAGACGGAAGTCGGAACAGAGAGTGGCACCTACAACAGAAAGAAATACACGAAGACCATCAAGCTGTCGGATACGATAACACCGACTGCTTCCAGTGGCACCGTCGTGGATTCGATAGATGTCGAGGGCTCTTTCGGCAGCAATGATACAGCTGAGCAGAGTGTAACGTACAAGTACAGGATCGATGGCACCTACACGCTCACGAATAGGGATATCGGCAAGTACAACAACGCAAACACTGTTCTCAAGGACTTCAGCTACAAGTATGAGTGGCTGCGCTCCGGAGACATTCTTATCTGCATTCCGGAGGCTGGCTATGATGCCGCTGGAACTGGAACATACAGATCTACCATAACGGTAGCACTTTCAATGGAGGAGTAGGGCGATGAGAATTAAAATGATCCTTATCATTCTTGTTTCCCTGGCCACTCTGCTGTCTGCGGGTTCCAAGACCTATTCGACAAGGACGTTCACTGTAGAGGGTGAAATATCAAGTGTCACGGACTTCCAGATTGCGATCGACGAGGCAGTCCTTCCCTTCAACATGAAGGGCGATGATGTCCAGCCGATTGCCGCTTCTCAGCGCGAGAGCACTCATGGGCTTCAGATCGGAACCTGGACGCTGAAGGCAGATGGTTCGTTCCCGACTGTCAATTTCACGCTCACTCCGCTCTCCAGCGACAACGATATCAACTACTACATCCAGTTCGAGTATCCATACTCGTATTCGAACAATGAATATAGCTACAAGTACTTCCCTGTCTATTCGGACAGCTCGGTCACATCGCTTTCATTCGATCTGACCGGGACCGAGATACTGGATATCGAAGGAAAGGGCATCTATGTGTTCATGAAGGATGAGGCAGAGTCTCTGGAGGATTATGCTTCCGGCGAGTATTCCAGTACTTTGACAGTGGAGGTGGTGACAAATGCATAGGAGAATCATACTGACAATCCTCATTGCCCTGCTGGCCGTCCTTCCCATCTTCTCGGAAGAGATGATATGGAGCCAGACCTCCGACAAGGCGCTGAATCTGGATCTCTCCCAGACCACTAACAAGAACAGCTATGATGAGAACTACTACATTGCGACAATAGGCTCGCTCTCTACAAGTGCAGTCACCGAGCTTTCCATAATGTGCAACTATGTGGACCCGATCAGAGAGTACATCATGAAGTCCGCCTCCAATCCGTCATACTACAGGACCATTACACTGTATGCTCGTGTAAGGGCGGTGAAGAAGAATGGCAGCGTTGAATCCTACTCCATTCCAATTTCCGATGGAAGAAAGAGCTCCGACTTCTATATCCATTCTGTCGGACAGCCTGAAATCCTGACAGATATCTTCCCTGCAGTGTCCGGAAACTACAAGTACTATTACATCGACTTCTTCATTGCACTTGGTTCTCCGACCTCCAGTAATGCAGAGTTCAAGGACTATCAGCATATCGGAACTGCCAATGACTATCAGTGCATCTTCACATTCACTGTCAAGACCGAGAATGGATACTCCAAGACGATGTATGTTCCTCTTCTGGGCTACTATGGAACAAGTGCAGAGGACAATCCTGCCTCCTGCTTCTTCAACCTGGATAACAATGGAACAGTCATCAACATGAGGGGTCTTACATATGCAGAGCCTGTGGAAGTGGGAAGCCTCAGCTTCCTGACCTCCTCCATGTCGGCCTCCCAGGCAGACTCCTATTCGTACAGGATAAAGATAGAGCCCAAGGCCGGTGATGATGATTTCGTCATGAGGAAAAGGTATACGGGTACTTCTCCGCTATACGACTCGACGAACTCTCTTCCGATCAGGGTGTATCTGGAAGGAACCTCTGTAACGACGGGCTCGAATACGAGTCTGCTCTCCTGGGACAGCGATGAGGATCTGGGAAACGATATCATCATCAGCAAGAACAAACAGGACAATACCTCAAGCGATGTAGAGCTTGTCGCAAATGTGGACGAGACTGTCACCTTCGAGTACAACGCCGATATCAAGGTCGGTCTGAAGAAGAACAGCAATGTCGATCTCGAGGAGCTTGTCTCGGGCAGGTACTCCTGCGATGTCTATTTCACGGTATCTGCCGAGTGGTAGGGCCTTTAGACTGACACCTCGGCTCCTGCCTTCAGGCAGAGATCCATCAGGTACTGCTCTTCTTCTGTAAAGACATGCTCCTTCTTCCAGACTGCGCAGTAATCTCTTGTGATCGAGAAATCTGTCGATATCTCCATCAGCGATCCCTCCCTTAGCTTCTTGTCGACTGTTATGTTGGCCAGGATGGAAAGCCCGAAACCCTGTTCTGCTATGCAGACTGCATTGTCTCCAGAGTTGCACTCCCAGATCGGTTTGAGAGCCACATTCATCGATGAGGCATAGAGGTCGATCTGCTTTCTTATGCCACTGCTCGGAATGATGAGTATCAGGTCTTCCTTCGACAGATCCGCTATTGACAGTACCTCCTTGCCGCATCTGGTCCTGTAGCCAGGAGCTGCGACCACCTTCAGACGGTCCTTGCAGAACTTCCTGCTTTCAAGTGCAGTGTCGTATATCTGTTCCTGTATGAAGGCAAAGCTGAACTCCTGATTGCTTACCTTCGAGAGCATCATTTTTGTCCTGCCCTCGGTTATATACAGTCTGCAGGTGGGGTAGGCCATTTCGAATCTTCTCTTGACCTCCGGAAATATGAGTGGTCCAAGTCCGGTCGTGCACCCGATATGGATGAAGTCCAGAGGTCTTGCCTTTCCAAGCCTGGCCTTCATTATCTCCAGATCCTTCAGCACCTGCAGTGCATCGACATAGCACTGCTGTCCCTCATATGTGAGACGCAGTGTCTTGTTCTCTCTGCTGAAGAGCTTCGTATCGTACTCTTTCTCGAGTTCTGCTATCATCCTGCTGACGCCCGGCTGGGTCATGTTGAGCCTGGCTGCTGCAAGGGTCATCGATTTCAGTTCGGTCACGGCACAGAAGGCCTGTATCTGCAAAATGGTCATTACTCGTCTCCTGCTTTGAGTCAATCATACCATAAATGGTATTCAAATCATAATAAAAGATAATTTTACATTATGAAAGAGAGGGGATTAACCTAGTAGAAGAAATAGGCTTCATAAAAACTTGCATGCATGTATATGCTCAAAAAGGAGGATCATATGAAGAAGTTTTTTGCGATTGCACTTATAGCACTGCTGGCATTCAGCCTCTTCGCAAATGGCACAAGCGAGAAACCTGCAGCAGAGAGTACTGCAGATGATGGTTCCGAGACCCTTGAACTTGTTCTAATGACAAAGGACTCCACAAACGGTGCCTTCCAGAATTGGCTCAAGACCGTTGAAGAGGCCTGCAACCTCAAGATAACTGTCATTGCAACTCCTACGAACAGCGGCGACAGACAGGCAAAGATCACAACAGTCCTTTCCACAGGGGACAAGACTGTCGATATCATCACCATCAATGACGAGATGTATTCCGCATTCAAGAATACCGGATGGATGGAGAAGCTGAATGATGTCATGACTCCAGAGCTGATCAAGGAGTATCCAACTGCATATCTCAAAGATATGGTCATCACAAAGGAAGGAAACATCTACTCAGTACCGATGTACTTCAGCGCACTTGGATGGTTCGTGAATACCGATATCATGAAGGAGTGCGGTATCGAGGCTGTGAAGACCTGGGATGATTTCCAGAAGCTTGCAAAGGCTGCAACCAACGTCGATAGATTCGGCTATGGTGATGCCTGGGATCCGACATACGTCTACAACTCGCTTGGAAGCTTCGTCAACCTCTATGGTGGTGACTACTTCAACTGGAACGATCCAAAGACCCAGGCTGGCCTGCATGCGCTTGTCCAGCTTCTGAAGGATGGTTATACAACTACCGGTCAGATGGCCGACCAGTACGAGCAGCTCTACCAGAATATGGTGGCCGGCAAGAGAGCGATCTGTCTTCTCTATACTGGACAGATTGCAAAGTTCAAGAAGAACAATCTCTATGCTCCTGATGGTCCTATTGTTATGATCACACCTCCAGTTGCAGATCCTCAGGTCGGTGCAACTGCCTACTGTTCCAGCTGGCACTACATCCTCAACGCAGCATCTCCGAACAAGAAGGCTGCCAGAAGATTCCTGAACTACGCAGCCTCGAAGCAGGGTCAGCTCGACTACACAAAGGCCTTCGGAACCTATCCAGCATATCTCAGCCTGCTCAACAGTGCGGAGCTCGATAATCTGACCGGTATCGATCAGATGAGAGAGTACGTCGAGAAGGTCACACTCCGTGGCAGACCGATTGCTCCAGAGGCAATGGAGTACATCAGCGAGATCGGAAACCTCTTCCACAAGCTTGCACTCGACCAGATCGATGAAAAGACCTTCTGCAAGCAGGCTCAGGAGTCCACAGACAAGTTCTTCTGATACAGGTTGTCAGACTGATTGTCAGAATCGATATGCAGAGGTTGTGGGGTATGACCTTTTACCTCTGCATTATCTATAGGTAGCAGAAATGAAGAGTATTGAATCAAGAAAAAAGTTGAATGAGAGAAGGTTGATGGTGGCCTGGCTATTCGTCCTGCCCGTCCTTCTCATCAGGGGGTTCACGACAATATATCCAATGCTTGTAACGCTTCACGACAGCTTCTTCGAGATAAGGCTTCTGAAAAGCCCAATTCCCAGATTCATCGGATTTGCCAACTTCATAAGGATATTCAAGGATCCCAAGCTCATCCTCTCCATCCAGTTCACAGCACTCTTCACCGTCTGCTCCGTAAGCATGCTGATTGTTCTTGGAACCCTGCTTTCTCTGCTTCTGAACGCAAGATTCGAGGGCAAGAAGTTCCTCAGGACGATCGTGCTCATCCCATGGGCAATGCCGATGGTAGTTGTCGGTCGTGCCGCCAGATGGGCCTTCAACGACAACTTCGGGTTCATCAACGACCTTATAAGAAGAGTGAATCCCTCCTTCCATCTGGATTGGCTTACTCTGGCCGGAACTGCCAGATTTGCAGTAATTGCAGTGGATTTGTGGAAAAATATTCCCTATTTTGCGATACTCTGCCTTGCAGCTCTCCAGTTCCTCTCTGAGGATGTCTACGAAGCAGCTGTCATCGATGGCGCAACAAAGATACAGAGCTTCTTCTATATTACGCTTCCCAATATCATGAAGACCATACTGACTCTCTCAGTATTCTTCACGATCTGGAGAATCACAAGCTACGACATCGTATATTCGATGACATCCGGAGGTCCGGCCGATGCGACCTCGCTTCTTGCCTACAGGATAATGACCGAATCCTTCACGAACCTGAATGTCGGCTATGCGGCCTCGATAGCTATCGTGCTATTCCTGGCGATGGCAACACTGAGCAGGGGCGGCATGAAGCTTATCAGCATGATAGACGACCAGAAGGTATAGGAGGGTGCAAATGCGAAACTACAGCAGATCGTATGGATTCATAGTCTGGGGCATGACCATTCTGGTCGCCCTCGTCATTCTTTTCCCGCTTTACTGGATATTCATCTCATCCATCACCTCGGACAAGGACCTCTTCGTCTCTCCGATAAACTACATACCCCTGCATCCGACGCTGGACAATTACAGGCAGCTGATAAACGACTGTGGCCTACTGTCCAAGCTTTTGAATACATTCATCATAACGATTCCTGCAATCATGCTGAACGTCCTTGTGTGCATGATGGCTGCCTACGGCTTTGGTCGGCATCACAGCAGGGGACTCTCGATTGCCTATGCACTGATAGTCTTCTCGATCATGATTCCTGCAGTAGTAAAGGCCAGACCTCTGTTCACCTTCTTCAAGATGGTACAGCTTTACGATACATTCCCTGGTCTCATCATTCTGTACTGCAGCAATCTTATACCATTCTCAATGGTCATCCTCTGCAACTTCCTGAACGATATTCCGCTTTCGATCGATGAGGCTGCAGTTGTGGATGGTGTCAATACATTCCAGAAGCTGGTCTATGTGATCATACCGCTGATGAGACCGGCTATCGCTACGATCCTGATGATCAACTTCATCAGCAGTCTGAACGATCTTTTCACTCCGCTCTTCTATGCAAGCCGGATACAGACGCTCAGCGTTGCGATTACGACACTTCCATCGGTCGATGGCTACAGCATACCATGGGAGCTTGTAAGTTCCATGGGCTGGGTCATAATCTTCCCGATAATCATATTCGTGTGCATCTTCGAACGACAGATAATGGACGGCATCATGGCCGGTGGTGTCAAGGCCTAAGGAGGGAATATATGTTCAACAATCCATTCATGAACTCGCTTTCATCTCTACCTATAGTCGACGGTGGCAGAAGCCGTTCGATCTCAATGGAGAACCCAAGGGGAGAGAAGGGAAGAGGTGGCATGGCCGCAGGTAAGCTGGGCCCGGGCAGAAAGGGTTCTCCTGCTTTGAGGGGTATCCCTGCAGGAGAGACTGTCACCATCATGGACATAGATGGCCCAGGAGTCATCCAGCACATCTGGTTCACTCTCACAGATACGCAGGAGGATGGATACTTCACCTTGAGCGATGTCGTGCTGAGAATGTACTGGGATGGGGAGGAGACTCCATCTGTTGTTTCCCCAATCGGTGATTTCTTCCTCAATGGCTTTTCGACCTATACGCAGGTAAATTCCCTGCCGATAGTTGTCAATCCGGTACGTGGCTACAACTGCTACTTCCCGATGCCATTCAGAAAGCATGCAAGGATAACAATCGAGAATCAGCATCCTGGTGTGCTGAAGAGCTTCTTCTATCAGATAGACTATACCGAGTACGATGAGCTTCCCGAGAACGCCGGCTACTTCCATGCCCAGTACAGAAGGCAGCGCCTTACAGAACTCGGAAAGGACTATTGCATCCTTGATGGAGTCAGAGGCAGTGGTCTCTATGTCGGAACATTCATTGCGCTGACGACTTTAGAGCGCTACTGGTATGGAGAGGGTGAAGTGAAGTTCTATCTCGATGGAGACAGGGAGTATCCGACAATCTGCGGAACCGGACTTGAGGACTACTTCGGAGGCGGATTTGGCTTTGTCGTCGATCAGCGCAGAGAGACTCCTGCTGTCGAGACACTCTACCAGACTCCGTTTCTGGGCTATCATTACTTCTCGAATAGCGAACCTCATCATAGCTGGAGATTCGAGGGAGCCTGTCCCCCAATGAGAGGCTTCTATCGCTTTCATATAATGGATCCGGTCAGGTTCGAAAGTGATATGAAGGTCACTATTCAGCAGATCGGAATTGCGAACAATGGTCTTTTCGAGCGTCAGGATGATGTCTCTTCTGTTGCATACTGGTATCAGATCGGCTCTGACAACATTGTCCCAGAATTCCCTTCAAGAAAGTACAGGGAGCCTCGATAGTACATTTCCCAGAAAAAAAACAGTTCCATCAGAGACTCTCTTTCCATTACGATACTCCCAGAGGGAGAGTTATGGTGGAAAGCTACAGACTGAAGGACAGCGATATCTGTTTTTCCCGAATGGCCCTTGGAACCTGGGGCTACTCGGGTGCCGAGGTGTGGGGAAAGAACGACGACGAGGTCTCCATAAGGACCATAAATGAAGCCATCGACAATGGTATCACAGTGTTCGATTCATCTCCACGCTATGGAGATGGCAAGGCCGAGGAGGTCCTCGGAAAGGCAGTAAGGAATAGAAGGAGCGAGGTCGTCATCTGCACAAAGGTACGCCTGCCGCACAGGGATGAGATAATCGCAAGCTGCAATGAGAGCCTGAAGCGTCTTGGGACTGACTACATCGACATCTTCCAGGTCCACTGGCCCTTCAGGGATGTACCCATGGAGGAGACCCTCGGAGCCTACGAGGAGCTGAAGAGGGCAGGAAAGATAAGGGAGATCGGAGTGTGCAACTTCGGCCCTGGCTGCATTGATGCCTCAAAGGGGCACAGGATTGTCACAAATCAGCTTCCATACTCGCTTATCTGGCGCCTGATAGAGAAGAACGGTACTCTCGATAAGAGCATTGCAGCTGGCATGACGATCTGGGCCTATGTTCCTCTTGCCCAGGGACTTCTGACAGGAAAGTTCCACTGTGTGGATGACGTTCCGCTCGGAAGAAGGAATTCGAGATTCTACAGCTCGTCCTGGAAGCAGGGAAGGCATACTGACTCGGGCTTCGAGGATATCATCTTCCCATTCCTTGCCAGGCTTGGTGAGGTTTCAGCCGAGAGTGGATACAGCATGGTCGAGCTTGCATTCGGCTTCCTGAAGGCCCAGAAGGCTGTTTCGAGCATCCTGGTCGGCTGCAGGAATCCAGAGCAGCTGAGGATGAACCTGAAGGCCTTCGAGAAGAGAATTCCGGACGATGTCATCGAGCATATAACAGAGCTTTCGGAACCATTGAAGGAGAGGATGGGAATGAATGCGGATCTCTGGGAGAATGGAGATGGAGGAAAGGGCAGGATATACTGAGACCTGTACCTGTTCCTATGTCCATTCTCTGCAAAGAGAATATGTTCTGAACATAATTGGTCTTTTGTGATTATTTTTTTGCTTTTGTCTATTTCTGCGTGCTATCATTTTTTTTGAGGTGTAAGAAAAAAATGGTAGAAATCAAGAATCTTGTAAAGAGGTATCCCTCCGGTCAGGAGGCACTCAAGGGTGTCAGCCTGACGGTCAACGATGATGAGGTCATTGCGCTGATCGGACCCTCTGGTGCTGGCAAGAGTACACTGATAAGGTGCATAAACCGCCTTGTAGAGCCTACCAGTGGCGAGATCCTTATCGGTGGAAGGGATGTAAGCAAGCTCAGCAACAAGGATCTCAGGCTGCAGAGAAGGAAGATCGGAATGATCTTCCAGGAGTACGCTCTGGTAGACCGTTTGACTGTCATGGAGAATGTACTCTCCGGACAGCTTGGATACATCGGCTTCTGGAAGAGCACCTTCCGCAAGTTCCCTCCCGAAACGATACGAAATGCATATGCGCTGCTTGAGAGGGTCGGCCTTTCAGACTATATCGACAGCAGGGCAGACCAGCTCTCCGGTGGACAGAGGCAGAGAGTAGGCATCGCAAGAGCGCTCATCCAGGATCCGGATCTCCTGCTTGTCGACGAGCCTACTGCATCCCTCGACCCGAAGACCTCGAGACAGGTCATGAGGCTCATAATCGAGCTGGTGCAGGAGAGGAAGCTTGCCTGCATCATAAACATCCACGATGTCATCCTTGCAAAGCAGTTTGCCCAGAGGATCATAGGTCTCCAGGCAGGCCAGATCGTCTACGAGGGCGCCAGCGAGGAGCTCAACACCGATGTTCTCAACAGGATATACGGTGAGGAGGACTGGAACATCTCCAGGAAGAAGGGGGATGGCGAGGAAGCTGAGGAGGAGAGCGGCGATATCTTCTCCCTCGGAGAGTAGTGGCCTATGAGTGAACTCAGAACTACCTGGAAGAAGAAGCCCAGGATCAGGAACGCATACATCCGCTATGGTCTTTTGATTCTCATCCTCATATATCTCATAGTCGCAGGTTCCCAGATAACAGTCGACCCGAAGCGAATTGCAAAGGGAATGACCCGAATGGGCAGCATCTTCGAAGGCTTCTTCCACCCTGATTTCCAGAGCAGGGGAAAGTACATAGTCGAAGGCATCCTCGAGAGTGTGGCAATGACGATAGTCTCCGCACTCATCGGTGTCATCCTCTCGCTTCCACTTGCGCTCGGTGCCTCCAGGAATCTGGTCCCGAAGTGGGTCTACCTGATCTGCAGGACTCTCCTGATGATAATCAGAAGCATGCATGCTGTAGTTCTCGGCATCATCTTCGTCATCATGTTCGGCTATGGCTCGTTCGCTGGTGTAGTCACGCTGATAGTCAATACTGTCGGTTTCGTCGGCAAGCTGCTTGCAGAGGATATCGAGAATATCAGCGAAGAGCAGATAGAGGCCGTCAAGTCCACAGGTGCCAACTGGCTGCAGGTGGTCGTCTATGCCGTCTGGCCTCAGATCGCCACAAGGTTCATAGGCCTTTCAATCTACCGTGCAGATATCAGCTTCAGACAGTCCACTGTCATCGGCATCGTAGGTGCCGGCGGTATCGGAACTGTGCTCAACACTGCAATGAACAGGTATGACTACAATACTGCAGGTGCGATCCTGCTTGTCATCATAATCATGGTACTCATCACCGAATACCTCTCATCGAGCATCAGAAGGAGGATCGTATAATGCCACTCAAGCAGAAAGGTAACGAGCTCCTCTGGAAGAGGCGCACAGCAGAGCAGGAGAGGACCAGATTCATATTGTGGTTCATTGCGATCGTCGCAATACTCATCTCCTGGACCTTCATAAGCAAGCAGACGACGTGGGAGTTCGTACTGGATGCCCCAGTACAGATAAAGGACTTCCTTTCAAGGATGTTCCCGCCTGATGTGAAGTACTTCGGGAAGATCGCACCGGCGCTCTGGGATACGATAACGATCTCCGTATTCGGTACTGCGATTGCTGTCGTGATCTCATTCCTGCTTGCAATCCTGGCCGCAAAGAACACGACTCCGAATTCGGTGGTCCGCCTTGTCGTGCTGACGATAATCGTAGCCTCCAGATCCGTGAACAGCATGATCTGGGCAATGATCCTCGTACAGCTCGTCGGACCCGGACTCTTTGCCAGTGTACTTGCAATCGCGATAAGGTCTCTTGGTATGGTATCCAAGCTCTACTACGAGGCGATCGAGGAGATAGACAGGGAGCCTATCGAGGCTATCACGGCAACCGGTGCATCGAGAATGCAGATACTGGTCTATGGCTATCTTCCACAGATCATGCCAACCTTCGTAGGTACAGCAGTCTACAGGTGGGAGAACAATATCAGGGAGTCGACGATCATCGGTATCGTAGGTGGCGGTGGTATCGGCATGCTGCTGAACTCCTCCATAAACCTGCTTGCCTGGAACAGGGTCCTTTCGATCCTCGTCGTTATCTTTGTTACTGTAATCTTTGCAGAGTGGGTCTCTGCAACAGTAAGAAAGGCAATCTCATAGGACTTTCATTTTCAATCGGAACAAAAGGAGGTTCAGATGAAAAAGTTATTTACAATCATGCTTGTCCTGGTCATAGGTCTCTCCCTATTCGCTCAGGGCGCAACAGAAGCAACTGCAGAGCAGCAGTATGGCGAGCTCGATCTCGGCTACGTCGACAAGGATGGAAACAAGGTCGCGGACTTTGTCGAGGATCCTGCAAAGCAGCTTGATCCGGACACTCTCATCTTTGCCTACACTCCAGTCGAGGATCCGGCAGTATACGAGGATGTATTTGCAGGCTTCATGGAGTATATGGAGAAGGTCACCGGAAAGAAGGTGAAGTGGTTCGCAGTAGATAGCTATGCAACCCAGGTCGAGGCAATGAGAGCTGGCAGACTCCACGTTTCCGGTTTCGCAGCTGGTTCTGTACAGGATGCAGTCAACCACGGTGGCTTCGTTCCTCTCGCTGCAATGGGCACTGAGAACGGTATGGTCGGCTACAAGATGCAGCTCCTCGTGAAGAACACCTCCGGCATCAAGAGCATCGACGACATCAAGGGCAAGAAGGTCGCATTCGTATCCGAGAGCTCCAACTCCGGCTACAGCGCTCCTAGAGCACTCCTCTATCAGAACTTCGGTCTCCTTCCAGGCAAGGACTATGAGGTCGCATTCTCCGGCAAGCACGACAACTCCATCCTCGGCGTATACAACGACGACTATGATGTAGGTGCAATCGCATCCACAGTTCTTACCAGAATGGAGAAGGGTGGCCGTGTTCCTGACCACGCAGGCTGGGGTTCATTCATCTATGAGTCCAAGGTATTCCCTGTAACCGCATGGGGCGTTACCAACAAGCTCAAGCCAGAACTCGCCGCAAAGATCGAGGAGGCATTCCTCACATTCCCATGGGAGGGCTCGAAGCTCAAGGAGTCCTGGCCAGAGGATGACAGATTCATCAAGATCGACTATGACTCCGACTATGAGGTCCTCAGGACCATCAGAGCTGGTTCCGAAGCAGTTGCAAAGCTTCTCAACGAGTAATGATTCGCAGTATGGAATGTGCAATGCTTGCGGGGTGACCTGCAAGCATTGTCATTGATATGGGAGTAGATATGAATGTGACGATTCTTGGATATACAGGCAGTGTCCAGACTGCAGATAGTTCCAATACAAGTCTTCTGGTAAGGACTGAGAGTACATCCATCCTTGTCGATACCTCTGGAAGCCCCTGTCAGGCAATGCTCCAGGCGGGACAGGATCCGGATACCCTGGACGCAGTCCTGCTCACTCACGCCCATATCGACCACATCTATGCGCTTCCGTCCCTCATACACAACCTGTGGATAAGAAAGCGCACCAAAAGGCTTCTCATCGCAGGAAACGAGTATGCGATAGAGATTGGAAGAAAACTCTTCGAGCTTTTCAGGATGGATAGAAAGACGAATATCTGTCCGATAGATTGGCACGTATTGCCACTGGATAGAGTCGGAGACATCGAAATCTCCACCTTTCCTGTATTCCACCGTCCACATATGCCGACGAACGGCTTTGTGTTCTCTTCAGGAAAGAGAAAGCTTGCCTACTTCCCCGATTCTGTTGCGAAGGCTCCATATCCTGCCCCGGCTCAGGGTGCAGATCTGGTCATCCACGAATCCGGCGGCCTTGATGTGGACAGAGAGAAGCTTGAAAATGCCGGCCACACCTCAGCACACATGGCCTGCGAAGTTGCAAGGGCACTTGAAGCCAAAAGGCTCATGATAGTGCACCTGCCACAGGATATGAATCAGCGCGACATGATATTTCAGGAGGCAGAGAGGAGCTTTTCACCTGTGCTCCGTCCCCGCGTGCTCGATACGATTCCTGTCTGATCGCCCCCTTCTCAATTCAGGAACTGGAAGAGGCAGAAGAGCGTATAGATCATTAGCAGCAGTACTCCCTGAATGCGATAGAGTCTTCCTTTCAGCATGGCCGGCACATTGATAAGCAGCATGACCAGCAGCATCACAGGTATATCGATGACAAGGGATGCATTCATGCCTGCAAACAGCTTCTCCTGAGGCAGTGTGAATGGGGAAAGGACCGTCGCAAGTCCGCTTACAAGCACCAGGTTGAAGAGATTGGCTCCAATTACATTGCCAAGCGAAAGATCGCTGTGTCCCTTCACAAGCGCTGTGATGGCGGTGACAAGCTCCGGAAGACTTGTTCCGAGTGCTATGAATGTCAGTGCTATGACCGATTCCGGGACGTTGAGCTTCTTGGCAATTATCGTACCATTTTCAACAAGCAGGTTCGCTCCAACTGCAATGAGAACTGCACCGCCGACGAGAAGCAGGAGGTTCTTTGCAAGGCTCTGCTCCGGTCTGCTCTCCATCTCCTCCTTTTGACTGCTGGAGGAGAAGGCCTGACGGATTGTCAGGATCATGTAGACAACGAAGAGGGCAAGCAGAAGGAAGCCTACAGGGCGCGAAAAGGATCCAGAAACATATGCACTTACCATGTAGACGAGGGCAGCTATGGAGAAGAAGATGAGAGGAGTCTTCAATGAAGAGCGGTCGATAGCACTTGGTCGGAATGCAATGGTGATAGCTGCTATAAGGGAACAGTTGCATATGACGGAGCCGATGGCGTTGCCATAGGCTATCTCGCCATGGCCGGATATGGCACTGGTCGCAGAGACCATGACTTCAGGAATTGTCGTGCCGATCGAAACGACTGTTGCTCCGATCAGGATCTCCGGAACGTGGAATCTTTCTGCAATGCTGGTCGCACCATCGACGAACCAGTCTCCACCCTTGATCAGGCAGAGAAGCCCGAGTGTGAAGAGGAGAATTGCTATGAGCATGGGAACCCCCTGAAAGAGTGCTGGAATAGTGAGGGTAGCCAGTCCTCCGGCTACCCTTCAAATGAAGTCATCTGATAGTATTTCTCAGAATACCGATTCCTTCGATTTCGGCTTCGACGACATCGGAAGCCTTCATGAATCTTGGTGGAGTGAAACCGCCACCGACGCCAGAAGGGGTTCCTGTTGCGATGATGTCTCCCGGCTCCAGTGTGATTCCCCTGGAGAGCTCGTAGATGATGTCGGCAACGTTCATTCTCATGAGCTGTGTATTGGAGTGCTGCCTTACTTCTCCATTGACGCGGCTTTCGATGTCGAGTGCACCATTGAATGGAATCATGTCGGCAGAAACGATCCACGGTCCCATGACCGAAAAGCCATCAAGGCTCTTGCCCAGGTACCACTGATTGTGATCTGACTGCAGGCGACGTGCACTGATATCATTGAATACTGAGTAGCCGAAGACGTAGCTGCCAAGCTTTTCATATGGAACGCTTCCATCTATGGTCTTTCCGATGATCACAGCAAGCTCTACCTCGTAGTCCAGGCTGCTATCGATATCAAGGTGTCCATTGATGGGTTCCTCCGGACCTGTGATCCAGGAGGCACGCTTTCCAAAGTAGACGGTCTTGACTGGTGTTTCGAACTTTCCATCGAAGAAGTGCGACTTCGTCTCCTCCAGATGGGACACATAGTTGACACCTACACAGAGGATATCGTGCTTTGCTCTTGGAATAGGAGAAAGCAGCCTTGCCTTCTCGCATGGGATACCATCATTCCTGCTGGCAAGCTCTTCAAGCTTTTCTACATCCTCCTCAGTGTGCGATTCGATGAAGGAGTTGAGTGTCCTGTAGTCCTTGCCAAGGGCCTCAAGAAGAATGACGGATTTCCCCTCCTGGGATAGAACACCAGGCTTCTGCCCTTCATATTCGACAGTTACGTATTTCATTCAATTCTCCAATAGTCTTGTGTACGCCTCTGGAATTCGTCCTTCGACGATTTCCGTTCCGGGCACAACTGTCTTGTTGCGGCACAGGGCTGCATCGATCATGAATGTGATCGTCATCTCCTGATCTGCAAAGGTGGAAGAGTATATTGCTCCATCGGGATTGACTGCAAAGCTTCTTCCCTCCATGCTGATGTCGATTGTGAAGAGCTTGTTCTCGGCAGCTCTGGTGCGGATGATCCTGGTCTGGGTCGAGGAAGCCTTTTTATTCAGCCAGATCACTGCATCGGCGCCCTTGAGCATCATGCATCTTGCAAGCTCTGGCGTCATGACCTCATCATCGAAGATGAAGCCATAGCTCTGCCCTCCATGCTGGATAAGCTGTATGTCGGCTTCTCTTCCTTCGATATGTGTTGGAAGGACCTCTTCAGAACTGGAATCAGTCAGGAAGTAGGCACGCCAGCCTTCTGGGCCCCTGGATGAGAGGATTGCGCCAAGGCCATCGGGAAGCTCCTTCTGCAGTGCTCTGATATCATCCTTTCCGAGAGTATCCGGACAGGTCGGAAGCAGTGCAAGACTGACCTTGAGAGTTCGGGCCTTTCCAAGCTCTCTGCGAGCCTTCTCAAGGTACTCGGAAGAATCTGCTGCAGAGAACTTCGAGAGGGCTGCATAGCTTCTGATGTCCTCAAGTCGATAGCTTTTCTTCGTGATTGCATAGGCCGGTGTATCTGTCACTTTGGCGGTGAGAATCGAGTAGAGCTCGGGTCTCCTTGCCGGATAGATGCCATCGCAGGAGAGCTCCACTTCGAATGAGAGGATCTCTTCCTTTGCGATGGATGCCTGTGCGATCAGATTGCCGTTTCTGTCGACAGCAAAGCTCTGGCCTGCGAAGAATACTGCATCGTATTCGCAGCCGCACTTGTTCGAGAGAACAATCGGGATCCTGTTCTCTGCAGCACGGGAGGCGATGATGAACTGAAGCTGCTGATTCGTCAGCTTCTCGACATCAGGTGCATTGCTGACGAGGTTTGCAGTATCGACGATGATCTGGGCTCCCTTGAGCTTCAGGATACGTGCAATTTCCGGAATTCGTGCATCTGCGCAGATCAGAAGCCCGATCCTGCCATATTCAGTATCGAATACGACGTAGTCCCGTCCTGGAACGAAAAGGTCCCTGTCGATGTGCCACATATTGGATTTGCTGGTCTCTGCAGCGACAGATCCGTCCTTTGAGAAGACTATCGCTCTGTTGTAAAGACCTTCCGGGCACCTCTTGATGTATCCGATTGCGATGTAGACGGAATACTGCCTTGCAAGAGCGGCAATGCGCTCCTTCCAGCTCTCATCGCTGAGAATATCGACGCACCCCTGGTAGTCGGGACTGATGTAGTATCCCGGAACTGTGGTCTCCGGGAGCACTATCATGTCCGGCCTCTCCTGGGCTGCCCTGATTATCAGCTCCTCGATATGCGGAAGATGATCTGGAAACTGGATGCAATCGAATCCTTTTGTCTGAATCACTGAGAATTTCATATCAGTCTGCCTCTATTATCACTTCATCCTCCTTGCCTGACATCATCTTCCTGATGCTCTGGTAGATGGTCCAGAGAATGGAGAGGATCATGATGACGGTAAGGGTACCTGCGATTGGCCTCGAGAAAAGCATCGAAATGTGTCCGTCGAACATATTGAGCGACTGCTTCAGACTGCTTTCGAACTGTGGGCCAAGGAACATGCCGACAGCAATCGGTGCGAGAGAGTACTCGCCCTTTGCCAGGAACCAGCCAATGAAACCGAAGAGGACCAGCATGGAGAGATCGAACATGCTGTAGTTCAGTGCATAGGCGCCAGTAAAGGTGATCAGTGTGACAATCGGCATGAGTATCTTCATGCGGATCTTCAGGATCTTTGCGAAAGCCGGAACCAGTGGAAGGTTCAATATGAGACAGATGAGGTTTCCGATATACATACTGGCAACGAGACCCCAGAAGAGCTTTGGGTACATCGTCATGAGGCGAGGCCCTGGAACGATGCCATGGATACGGAAGCCACTGACGAGCAGAGCTGCAGAGGAGCTGAAGGGGAGACCCAGTGCAAGAAGCGGAATCATCTGGGCAGAGGAGGCTGCATTGTTTGCAGATTCCGGTCCTGCTACTCCTTCGACAGCACCGTAGCCCTCCCACTCCTTCGGCCTCTTGGACAGTTTCTTCTCGATGGAGTAGGAGACATAGGTGGAAAGGGACATTGCCGGGCCAGGAAGAAGACCCATCAGAAAGCCTACGACTGAGCCGCGGGCAATTGGTCCGACCGAACGCTTTGCCTCCTCCTTGTTAGGATAGAGGTCCCTGACTCTTACCTTCTGGTTGACGGTGGTATCGACAGGATGGATCATCGTGTCGATGATCTCACCGAGCCCGAAGAGGGCCATGATGACCATGATGAATTCAAGACCCTCAAGAAGATTCAGGCTACCGAATGTATAGCGTGCAATTGTGCCTGTTGTGTCCATGCCGACTGTTCCGAGCATCATGCCCAGAAGAATCATCATGTAGCTCTTGACCTTCGACTTGCCGGTCATGTTGGCAAGGAGAATGAGACCAAGGGCAGCGATCATCATGTACTCTGGTGGACCGAACTTCAGAGCCCAGCGCGAAAGAACTGGAGCAAAGAATGTAAGGCCGATGATTCCGATCGTACCTGCGATGAAGGAACCAAGTGCACAGAGACAGAGCGCTGCACCGGCCCTGCCTCTCTTTGCCATTGCGTGTCCCTGCAGACAGGTGACAACTGAGGCACCTTCACCGGGAACATTGACGAGAATAGAAGTGGTGGAACCTCCATACATGGCACCGTAGTAGATGCCACTGAACATGATCAGGGCGGTCAGAGGCTCCATGCCATAGCTGAGCGGTAGAAGCAGTGCGATCGAGCCGGAGATACCGAGACCTGGAAGAATGCCTGCCAGGGTGCCGACCAGGGAACCCGCAAATGCAGCAAGGATGTTCTTCAGGACCATTGCTTCAGAAAAGCCTGAAAGCAGCATTGTGACGCTTTCCAACATCGTGATACCTCCCTATCTACCAAGAATCATTTCCCAAAGCCTGCCCTTGGGAAGACCAACTCCAAGAATCACCTGGAATATGACGAAGAACATCACAGTGATGCCGAGAGAGAGAATCAGCTTCTTGCGAACTGTCTCGACCTGGGTGATCATCATCATGACGTACATGAAAAGCGTACTTGCAATAAGATATCCCAGGGCCCAGAGAGCTGCGACATAGCCTGCGAAGCTTGCGATTATGAGACCAAAGAGTCTCAGCTCCTTGAGGTTGAAGCCCTGATCGTCCGGATCGTTCTCTCTTGTTATCAGGATGAAGTCAAGGATGCACATGCCGACCATGAGCAACCCAACGATTCTTGGAAGGAAGCCGCCCTTTGGGTTCGAGGCCTCACCTGCAGACATCTTTGTGAAGGCAATGATGGTGTAGATGACTGCTGCTACCAGAAGAGCGACAGAGACAATCTTTTTCTTCTTCATCAGCATCCCAGGACCTCCTTGGCCACCGATGTTTCTCGGATCAGGTTCTCAAGATCCGCGATGAGGCAGGATATCCTTTCAGGGTCCAGGACGATGTAGATTATGTAGTAGTAATCCGTTGTCCTGAAGAGCTCTTCAAGCTTCGCTCTGTCCTCTCTCAATCCGGACAGCGCCTCCTTCAGCATCTCTACTGCCTTGCAATCGAAGCTCTTATCCCTAGCTGGTTCTCTGAAGAACTTTGTCAGCAGGATGCCATAGACAATGTGGCGATATGTGGTCGTGTAGAGAAGGTCTGCATCGACGAAGGAGCGTACAAAGGCCTGACCCTTTTCGTTGACTCCGCTCGTCATTCCGGAAAGCTGGCCGTGCAGCTCCTTCATCAGGCTCAGGGCATCATCCTTCTCCTTCAGATTGCCCTTGAGAATGGAAAGGTCCGTTACGGAAAGGGCGTTTGCCTTCTCCTTCTTCCAGTCCTTCAGGCTGTTCTTCTCCTCTGCAAGCCAGAGACCATGGCTGAGCGAGCAGGGGAATTCGGAGGAGTCGTTGAAAACGCATTCGTTCACAAATGCAGTATGCGATAGAACATCCCAGGCCCTGGAAAGGACTCTCTGGAGGCTTGCAATTGCACTCTCCTCCTCCTTTCTGGAGATGCCTGGTGCAAAGAAGCCCTTGTACTTCATCCAGGAGCGGAAGATCTCGGTCTCATCTGCATCTATATCCTTGTCGATGGCGGCAACTGCAAAGAGGTTGATCAGATTCGGAGTCTCGAATACAGCATGTCCATCGATTGCCTCCCAGTCGGTCCTGACGAGGATGCCTGTGACATTCTTCTCCTTTGCGTTCCTTATTCGATGCCTGATGTCGTTGGTCATGATGGCGATTCCAACGCCGAGTCCATAGTACTGGCCCATTGTATCGTATTCGATCCACTGGTTGTGTCCCTTGCTTTCACCGATTCTTGGATTGTCCGGGAAGGTAGGGTAGTAATCGTGAGGTGTGTTCTTGAGTGAGTAGGTGATGTCTCCTGGCAGCTTTTCCATTGCAGAGGAGATATCGGCATGTGCGGCCGAGTTGAATACGAAGTCCCTTACAATGAGCTTCGCCCCCGCAGCCTTGATAGGCTCATACATTGCCATGATCACATCGGTATGCCACTTCTGGGCACTGTAGTTGCGACATCTATCGCAGGTACAGCGATTGGCAGTTATGCTGGTCTTGCTTTCACCTGTTGCTGTCGATGTTATGATGCCTGCAACACCTGGATAGAGTCTGAAGAACTCTTCATATTTGAATTTGACATATTCGAGCAGGAAGGGATTCGTCGCACAGACAGCACCGTTGTTCCTCAGCTGTGGATACAGCTCGTCGATGCAGTCGAGATAGTTGATCTCCTTGTTCTCTATGTAGACTTCGAGTCCTCTCTTCTGTGCTTCTCTGAGAATATAACGGAAATACAGGCCCTTCTTGTAGGGTACGTCACGTCTGGTCGGATCGTACTTGTACATGGTCCTGAAGACTTCATCATAGATTTCTGAGATATTGGTGTGCTTCTCCTTTCGGGATGGTGAAATGTACCTGGAAGGGAAAAGAAGCTGGTCGACAAAGTCGTTTCGATGGAAGGCTACGCCAGTCATTCCGTTGGCCTGTGCAAAGTCCATGGCTCTCAAGGTCTTTTCCGCATCCCATGCATAGTTGCTGTGGATCTCTATAAGACTGTGTGCAAATTTTTCCATTATGTTCTCCTTGAAAGTTTTGCCCCTGGACAAGAGGGGCAAAACATCGATGATTCAATTGCCCTGATCAGAGGTCGAATCTACTTCCTCTGAGCCATGATCTCGTCCCAGATACCGTTGTCCTTCATGGAGTTGACGTACTTGTCAGTTGTATCCTTGAAGAGCTGTGTGAAGTCGTCGCCGACAACTGGATCGACTACGAAGCCGAGCTTTTCGATTGCTGCGATGACATCTGGGTCCTTCAGCATTTCAGAAATCTTCTCACAGTAGAACTTGTAGATGTTGTCAGGCATCTTGCCAGAGCAGATGAGGCCCTGCCACAGGGAGTCTGTAACATTGATGCCGAACTCTGTGATTGCTGGAGCATCCTGGAAGCCTTCGACATTGCATCTCTTGTCGGAGAAGACTGCAACGCACTTGAATTCGCCGGATCTTACATATTCGCCGGAGTCGATGACGTTGGAGTACAGGATATCGATGTTGCCACCGAGCATAGCGGTAACAGCTTCGGCACCATTGCTGAATGCAACAGGTCTCATGACGATGCCTGCAGCCTTGGAAAGCCTGCTCTTCATGATGTTCTCATTGCCAGCGATACCTGTGATGCCGTATGTGATAGTATTCGGGTTGGCCTTTGCAGTTTCGATGATGTCTGCAAGGGACTTGAACTTGCTGTCCTTCCTGACTGCAAGGATACGTGGAGCATCACCACCCTTTGCAATACCCTTTACCTCATTGATGAAGTCATACTTGAGAGGGGTGGTTGCAAGAGCAACGTTGAGCATGACACCACTGGACATACTTCCGATAGTGTAGCCATCAGCCTTTGCATCCATGAGGGCTGTGAGACCGAGGATGTTGTTGCCACCTGATTTGTTCTCGATGACTACTGGAACACCAAAGTGCTTTTCGCCGAACTGCGAGAAGGTCCTGGCAAACATATCAGAAGAACCGCCAGCACCAAAAGGAACGATGATCGTGATCGGCTTTGTCGGCTTCCATTCCTCAGAAGCTGGTGCTGCTGCTTCAGCTGCTCCGTTCGCAAGAACTGGTGCAATTGCTAATGCTGCAATCAAGAGCGAAATGATTAACTTTTTCATAGCTGTTTCTCCTTTTGTATCTAAAGAATATATCGAGTTTTTTGCCAATGCAACAAAAAATTTGAACGTTCAAATATTGGATAGGGTTGAAGGAAATAAGAGTAGAACTTCTTGTTAACATGTTGTAACATAAGAAAATGTTGGAAATGTTAATAAAAATTGTCTAGAGATGGCCGAACTAAAATATATGAACGTTAAAAATCTTTTACTTGCGCACTGGTTGATTGATAATTATAGTATCTAGGAGTAAACGCAATGGCTACGATCAAGGATATTGCGAAACTGACAGGTCTATCCCATACCACAGTTTCGAATGTCATAAACAAAAAGGGAAATGTAAGTTTTGAGAAGATAAACCTGGTCGAGAATGCTGCCAAGAAGCTGGGTTATTCTCAGAACATGAAGGCCAAGCTTCTCCGAAACAGCCGTTCCTCTCAGATCGGCCTCATCATACCCAGCCTGGAGATTCCGGAGTATCTGGATTTCTTCATTGCCGCAAAGAAGTACATCGAGCAGTGCAATTATGAACTTGTCCTGTTCATCACGGACAACATGCCGATCAAGGAGGATGAGGCGATCATGAAGATCTCGGGCTTCGAGATGGCGGGGATGATCGCCATCTCATCCAGAAACCGAAGCGAACTCAACCAGAATACCTATGTTCCCAAGTGCGTCTATGTAGAGCGCAAGAACAATTATCTTTCAGAAGAACCATTCATCGGTTTCGATTACTCTCAGGTCGCCAACGACCTGGCAGAGTACATCAACAGTCGTGGGTATCGAAATGTCGTGTTCCTTTCCGGAGAGTCGGAGTTCTCCAACAACTCCGAACTATTCCTGAATCTGAAGGCAAAGTGCCATAGTGCCTCCGTCAAGGCAATCAATACGGTTCTTTCCAGCGTCTCCGGTTCTGTGTTCTCGATGTTCTACGATAATCCGGATATGGATCTGATCGTCTGTGCAAGCAGCATGTTCCTGTCGGAGCTGAAGGAGGCCCACTACTACTGTTCGATGAAGGAGATGCCTCACATCGTGTGCCTTTCCTCATCTGAAATGCCTGATCCCGGTGTCGACTATTTCATCCTTGACTACAAGAAGCTGGGCAGAGTTGCCTCGAAGTATATCATCGACAGGATATCCAGACCGGATTCGGAGGTACCGGTTCCCGATGTGATCGCACCGGAAGGCTTTACCGGCAAGTACTCTCCTCTGTCGATAGCTTACAAGAGCACTACTGTGCTGAATGTACTCTTCCAGGACACTCCATCGTCGATCATAATCAAGAAGATCTGCAGCAAGTTCACGCGGGATACAGGCATCCAGATACGTTTCAATACCTACTCCTATCAGGATCAGTTCACTGCGATCAGGACAATGGAGAAGGAGGGACTTTTCGATGTCATCCGTCTGGATATGTCGTGGCTCAGTACCTTGCGAGAGGAGGGGTATCTGTATGAGCTTGGCCAGCTGGAATCGGTCCATGAATTCATAGATACCTTCCCTGACTACATGGTACGTGAGTATGTGCAGCCGGAGAAGGGTATATACGCTGTTCCATCGGAACCAAGTGTGCAGCTCTTCTTCTATCGCAAGGACCTCTTCGAGAATCCTCTGTATATCCGCCAGTTCAGCCAGATGTACAGGCATGCCTTGAAGGTCCCAAAGAGCTATCAGGAATTGCTGGATGTCTCCAGATTCTTCACATCCGGCCTGAATCCGGATTCTCCGACCGAATTCGGTTCCTCTGTAGTCATGGAATATCCCTCTTCTGCAGTCTGTGATTTTGCTCCGAGAATGCTTGCCTCGAAGCTGAGCTACTCGGATGATGGTGTCCTGGACTTTGCTACCGACGAGATGCTCGAGGTGCTGAGCATCTACAATGAAAGTTTTGCCACAACACCCAGAAAGAGGATGTGGTGGGGCGATGCGGCAAATGATGTCGCTTCCGGTCGCACTGCAACTGCAATGGTATATACCAACCACGCCTTCCAGATGCTGAACACCCAGAGTGCCAGTACTGCAGGTGAGATCGGATTCGCGACTGTTCCGGGCGGACACCCGCTGCTTGGTGGTTCATCGTTGGGAGTCGGCCGCCACTCGAAGCATCCCCAGGAGGCACTTGAGTTCATCAAGTGGATCGTTTCCGAGAAGATGGCAAAGACACTGATCACAACAGGGGGCATGACACCGAGAGTGTCCGTATTCTCCGACTCGAGCCTCTTCGAGAAATACCCCTGGATCAGTTCAATCGAAGAGAACTACAGGCTTGGACGCAATCGCACGAGCATATTCTACAAGGGAGATGACTATTTCCGCCTGTCGGATTTCGAGAATGTGCTCGGTGTTGCATTGCAGAGTATGCTGGACAACACAATGACGCCTACTGAGGTTGCGTCATTCGTAGATAGAAATATCCGCAACTATGTGAAAAGGAAATAAAGACAGGTAGAAGCGTATGGGAAGGACATTGCATTTGAGTGTTGAGGAGATGACGGAGGTTTTCCAGTGCATTCTGGAAAAGCATGGTGTCTGCGCGCAGGAGGCAGGCCCGATTGCGAATGTTTTCGGCTACAATGCTTCCCACGGCGTGCTATCGCACTCTGTAAACCGCTTTCCTCTGATGGTAAAGTATCTGGATGATGGCCTGATCAAGGCAGGCCTGGAACCTGAGAGGATTTCAGGCTTCAAGTCAGTTGAAAGATGGAATGCCAGGTTCGGCTTCGGTATAACAAGTGCATCCTTTTCAATGAAGCGTGCAATGGACCTGGCCAGGGAGTACGGTTCCGGTGTTGTTACCACGATCCATTCCAACCACTGGATGCGCGGTGGCTACTATGGCCATCTTGCCGCAGAGAATGGCTTCATTGGCCTCTGCTGGACAATTACTGGACGCAATCTTGTCCCATGGGGTGCCTCAGAGACGATGATAGGAAACAATCCATTTGTCATCGCAGTCCCGAGAAAGAAGGGAAATCTGGTCTTCGACTCTTCAATGGCACAGTACTCCTGGGGGCAGATCGGCGAGTATCAGCGAAGAGGCGAGAAGCTTCCCTCTTTCGGGGGCTATGATTCCGATGGAAACCTGACAGATGATCCATCGCTGCTGATTGAGTCCTTCAAGGCGCTTCCTGCTGGCTTCTGGAAGGGTTCTGCATTGTCCATCATCCTCGAAGCCGCTGCATGCACTCTTGGCCAGAGCAGGACCGTATCCGAGATGGAGCTGTCCAATATCGTAGAGACCGACATGACCCAGGTCTTCATGGCCATCGATCCAAGAGCCGTTTGCTTAGGAGGCGAGCTTGATGCAGAGGTCGACAGAATTGTCGAAAGCCTGCATGGATGCAGCAGTACAAGATATCCTGGCGAGAGGGCAAAGAAGAACAGTGACAGGGCCAGAGAAGAGGGCGTGCCGATTCCTGAAGAGTCCTGGAATAAGGTCATTGAAATGCTCTGATTGAAGGAAAAGAACAACTTTTCAGGCTGTATCTGTTGACGTGATTCCAGAATGACTGCATGCTGAATCATGATGAATCGCAAATCCGATTTCTTCAGCATTTTGCATTATACTGTCTGAAAAATTCTGAATTATTTCATCCTAAAAATGAATAATATGGAATATGCAGTGATTGCTTATTCCTTTTTAAGTATATATATTTATTCTATCGGTAGAGGAAGACAGGATGAATATCAGTCAGGTTGAAATATTTCTTGCAGTCGTAAGTGAGGGTGGAATCTCGAAGGCAGCAGAAAAGCTTTCGGTCTCGCAGTCCAGCATCTCAAAGAAGCTGAAGGCTCTCGAGGACGATCTCGGAGTGAAGCTCATCGAAAGGGACAAGGGGGTGAATACCTCCTATCTTACTGAGGAGGGAAACAAGATATTCCCATATGTGAAGGACTACTATGAATCCTATGTGCGCCTTGTCGATTTCAAGGACTGGGAGGAGAGGACCCGACTGAATGTCGCTGCAATCGACAGTCTCAACGCCGCAGTGCTTCTCTCTGTATATCCCAGACTTTTGGACAGTACGACAAACCTGAAGCTGACAGTTGCCACCAACAAGACAGAGAACATATATGGGCTTGTAAGCACCAATCTCTTCGACATCGGACTTGTGGTCAATGAGTATCAGTGGCCGAATGTCGATGTGCATCCCTTCTTCAGTGAAGGCTTCAAGCTTCTCGTTCGCTCTGATGAGCCACTTCCTGAAGACCGACCCATCGCACTGAACGAACTCGATCCTGTTAAGGAGATATTCCAGCCCTGGGGACCAGACCACCAGAGGTGGCACGAGTACTGGTTCCCGACACATGAATACAGCCTGCAGATAGACTCCGTGACGATAAGCAATATTGCACTCTTCAAGCCAGGCTCCTGGAGCATTGTCCCCGAAAGCGTCTCCCTGCTCTATACGGACAACCGGGATTTCAAGCTGCTGGATTTCGAATCTCACGGCCTGAAGAGGCAGACCTTCTATATAACGAACCGGAATACGAATCCGATCTGCGAATCTGCCCTAGAGAAGTTCATTTCCCTCCTCGAGGATTACAGAAGCAACAATTACTGATAGGCCGAGAGAGCAGGCTGACCTGCTCTCTTTTCATATATACTGGAATCCCAGCAGTGTGAGTACATCTATTGGATATATGCGGTAAACACGCTCATTTTTTCAATTTAATCTTCCAAAATAACAATCCAATTTCGGCATTATAACTATAATATTACATATTTTGTAATAAGTTAGAAGAATTTGCCGAAATTGTCGAAAGTTTTGTGATTAAAATAACTGATTCAAAAAATTTTTCATGACAGAATGTGAGATTTTTTTTGATTAATATTTGTTACATAAGATATTATTCACTATTTTTACATTTTTTCAAAAAATGTTAGAAGTATGAAATAACTTGACAACTTCTAACATGGTGATGTAATAAGAGTATCCAATAGTAAGAGTTATACACAGTGTTAACATACTATTGGCATTATTTTGAAGAACGGGGAAATGAATGTCTGCATACGAAACCATCGTCAATGAATGTCGACTTGCAACTACCATTACAATTGAAAATGAGGTATATACCAATGAACTCTATTCGACCTACACGTTCAATCTGGTCATTGATGATTGTATGGTCATTCGCCACATGTACTATGGTCGATACTCCGATTCCGATGCAGATGATCTGGATTGCCTGAGAAGCAGGAGACGCGGCTTCTCCATCCTTCGCGATGTACTGCTTGGTCTCGGCTTCAAGCTTGATGCTGCAGCTTCTGAGGCCTTTGCCAATGGTCTTGTAGACACCATCAAAGTGGGTAGGTGAAGATGGCATATATCGATGATGAGCTCAGAAGACTTCATGAAACATTCTGCATAATGGTCTCTGCCCGTGGCTACAGCCTCAGAGCCCTCTTTGCCGAGTGCGGTCTCAGCAGGACCTACTATTACAAGTTCAGGACAGAGCAGCTCTGGAATCCGACGATGAGTACATTGCGAAGGCTTCTTTCCTGCATGAGCTATTCGCTCTTCGATCTTCTGTCTGTCCGTTCCATCTTCGATGGCGAGTATCTTCTGGCACTTCCAGATAGTGGGCACGAGCTTGTTCCTGCAGGAATCACGAGGATGGATATCTATCACTACATACGGGACTACTACCCGGAGGACAGGACGATGAGGTTCCAGAGCATCTTCCACAACAGGGACGATGGCCTTTCCGATATCTACTACTCGACGCTTGTCGATGTATCTGCAAAGCTCGATATGAGGATAGTTGAGCTGTTCGGAGAGATCTACAGATTCACTCTTTTCAGAAGAAGCTATGGCAAGCGCTCTTGATGCCTTCAGAGAATTCATCGATTCCACACTGGAAAGAAAGAGAGCAGGGAAGGCCTTTGTAGATATCAGGAAAGGGTACTCTCATGATGTTCTCGAAATCAGGACAGAAAACCCTCTTGGACATCTCAAGGTCACGAATATCAGAAGAGAGCTCGAGGAGTATACAGGGCACAGGGTCCGTCCGGTGCTGGAGGAGGAAAGACATATCTCCTTCGAGCTTCTATTCCATCCCCCTGTTCCGCTTGAGTTTTCACTTCAGTCCGATGGAAAGAGGATGCACATCGGAAGGGATATCGATGGAAATGATATCTTCCTCGAGCTTTCTCTCTGCGGACATATACTGCTGTTTGATAAGGATGGATTACTAATTGCCAGTCTTATCGCGGAAATGGAGTCCAGAGAGGGCTGCTTCAGTCCTGATATCTGTGCAGTATGCGAAAAGCGCAATTGGGGCAGATACAAAGGGTTGGACCTATATTGTTATGACTGCTTACCAACTTTGATTGAACAGAGAGGGAAGAGTGCTGGGCTTGTGATAGTCGATATCTCCGATGCGAGGTTCTCTGAAAGTCCTGCTCTTGAAAAGAGGCTTGCTGCAGTGCTTCACTCTGCATTGGATATGAGAGTGAACATCATGCTCGATGTGAAGAATCCGGGCTTCATCACACAGGATCTGCTGTCATACTGCGCATCGCGCATCGTAGGGAGAGTAGAGACTCCGGCAGCATCCCTCTCTCTGCTTGGCTCGGATCTATCATACTGGCTATATGGAGAGAGTGAAGTGGCACTCTCAGCACCAGTGTACGAGAAGATAATGAGAGTTGAGCTTCCTCAAGTTGAAAGATGACCCTGGGCTTTTTGAATCCCAGGGTCAGAATATTCAAAGGAGGAGAAAACGATTTTTTCAGATAGGAAGCTTGTAGCCTGCCTTCTTGCAGTACTCGCTCCAGTTTCCAAGCTCCCAGGCGGATGTGCCCTTGCTGAACTTGTCTCTGACGATGACCTCGTCGGCCTGTCTCTTGAGAGCCTTCTCAAGAACCTCTTCTGCTCTCTCGAGTGGAATTACTACAACACCGTCATCGTCGCCGAGCATGATATCACCAGGTCTGACGATCTGACCGCCGATGGAGATCGGATGGTTGACGGAGCCGAACTCCTTCTTGATGGTTCCGGTGACAGAGTGGCCACAGCAGAAGATAGGGAAGCCCATGTGCTGGATGTTCTCGCCATCTCTGATGCCTGTATCGATTACGAGACCGCCCATCTTTCTCTGGACTGCGAGAGTGGTGCAGCAGTCACCGAATGGTCCCTGGTTGGGGTTTCCACCCATTGTGACGACCATGACATCGCCTGGCTTTGCAATATGCATTGCTGCATGGATTGTGAGATTGTCGAGAGGCTGGCAGCGTACTGTGAGTGCTGGTCCACAGAGCTTCATGCCTGGGTAGTACTGGTGGATTGCTGGGCTGAGATAGTTGGTCCTGTCCATGCATTCGTGAGCGGATGCAACAGAGACTTCGCGGAATGCCTCGATCAATTTCGGATCTGGTTTTGGATAATCGAGGATCATCAGATTTTCATACTGGTCCATATTATACTCCTTGTTATTTATTTGATTGTTTTCACCTGAAGCACCTGCGCTTCGGTTTGTATATTAGAATGAGTTCTTGAAAGATGCAAGAAAAAATTGCAACCGATTGCAAAATTTTAGTAGACAATATGAAATCGTTATCATAGAATAGGGCTCATAAGGTGGATTCATATGGATAATTTCAAGAATGTATTTTCACTTGAGGGCAGAACAGCCCTGGTCGTCGGAGCAGGTGGACTCGGTTCTCCAATAGCACAGGCTCTGATGGAGAATGGTGCAGATATCATCATGGCAGACATGAGAGAACCAGAAGCCTGGCTGAAGGAAGATTGCGATAGGAATGGAAGAAAGTACTTCTATGTTCCGGTGAATCTTCTTGACGAGGAGTCCATAAAGACCATGGTCGCCGAAGCAAGTACGAAGACCGGCAGGATCGATATCCTTGTCAATGCTGCAGGCGTCAACAAGTTCAAGAAGGCCGAGGAGTACGATGCAAAGACCTGGGACTGGGTCCTGGGAATCAACCTCAGGGGACTTCATCTTGTGACCTCAGCGGTAGGAAATGTAATGATAAAGCAGAGGTATGGAAGGATCCTTTCCATCTCATCCGTCAAGTCCTTCATAGGAACCGATGAGAACTATATTGCATACTGTGCATCCAAGGGTGCTGTGAATATGTATACGAAGCAGCTTGCCTGTGAGTGGGGAAAGTACGGCATCACGGCCAACGCAATTGCACCTACCTTCACCAGGACCCCGATCAACAGCTTCCAGCTGGATGATCCTGTGTTCTACAAGACCCTGACCGACCGCATTCCTCTTGGAAGAATCTGCAGGACCAAGGACCTCGGCTGTGCCGCTGTCTTCCTCTGCAGCGATGCTGCCGAGTTCATCTCAGGTCAGATCCTCTGCGTCGACGGTGGCCTTACTTCAAAGCAGTAATTATTGATAATATAAGGAGTTGGTAATGAAGAGACTGGTTTCGGTATTCTATAGGGACTACGAAGAGATTAATAAGCTCAATGACCTTGCAAGGGAGTATGCACTCTCAAAGGGCATCGAGTACGAATGGATCAAGGTACCAGGGAACACAAAGCCTGAACAGATCGAGGCCCTGAAGGGTGCAGATGCTGGAATCATCGATGCTGACAGATATGACGCCGAAGTCTTTTCCAGAATATGCGAAAGGAACAGACTCCTCATCAGATTCGGTGTAGGATATGATGCAGTAAATCTTTCAGATGCAACAAAATATGGTATAAAGGTCGCTAGGACTCAGGGAGCAAATGCAAATGGTGTTGCAGAGCTTGCACTGGCACTTGTCTTCGCGCTCAACAGGGATTTTTCCAACATGAGCCTCAATAGCGAGAGAGTCTGGCCTACAGGCATCGGAACAGAACTCTCAGGCTGTACCTTCGGTATACTTGGCTTCGGTGCTGTAGGCAGGAAGCTTGCCAGGATGCTCTCCGGCTTTGGCTGCAGGATCCTCGCATTCGACGTCTACCATGACGATGAGGCCGCAAGGGAGCTTGGAGTCGAGTATGCAGATCTCGAGACCATCTTCAGAAGTGCGGATGTCATCTCCTCTCACCTCGCTCTCAACGAAGGAACAAGGGGAATCATCAACAGAAAGCTGATCGGCCTCATGAAGGAGAGTGCGATCATCGTCAACACGGCACGCGGTGCACTTGTAGACGACAACGACCTCTACACTGCCCTTAAGGAGAGAAGGATCAGAGGTGCAGGACTCGATGTATTCAATACAGAGCCTCTGCCGGCAGAAAGCCCATACAGAGGTCTTGACAATGTGGTCCTGACACCGCATATCGCCTCTTCGACCTTCGAATCCTTCCTCTCTACATACAAGATGGCTGTGGATATCGCCTACAACTATTTCAATGGAATCGAAGATAGGAGAATGCTGAACTAGGTCGGCAGGGAAGCTTTTCCGGTGGTTTTTTCCAGAAAAAACAACCTGTCGAACTCTTACAAAAAAATGTTGCCTATTCTGCAATAGGGATGGTAATATGAGTTAGTCTGATTGCAATCGGTTGCAAAGTAATCAGAATGATAAAGAAGGTGAATATGGTCTATTCAAATCCTGCTAAGGAAAAGTATCAGAAGCGTCAGCCGATCATGACCGGTATGCTCAGATTCGCAAATCCTGCCCTGGCCGAGATAATGGTCCGCGCTGGAATCGAGCAGATAACCATCGACAACGAGCACTATCCGTTCACAGATGATGAGATTACAAATCTGGCAAGAGTCATCAGAGGACTCGGTGCCGAGTGCGTAGTCAGACTGGGAACAAAGAACCATGAGGCCATCTACCGCGTAATGGATATGGGAGTCAATGGTGTCCTTCTTCCAAATGTCGAGACAGCTGAGGAGGCTCAGATGATCGTCGACTCTGTAAAGTATCCACCAGTTGGCAAGAGAGGCTGCTGCCCGATCACAAGAGGAGCAGACTACGGTGTAGAGCTCGATGTTCAGGAGTATTACAGGAAGATAAACGACGTTACCACCGTCGGTATCATGATCGAATCGAAGAAGGGGTATGAGAACCTCGATGCGATCATGGATGTAAAGGGAATCGACTACTTCATCATCGGACCTTCCGACTTCTCCGGCTCCTTCGGAAAGCCAGGTCAGGCAAAGACCGATCCCGAGATCCAGGCAGCCATGAAGGATGCCTTTGCAAGGATGATCGCCCACGGCTATACAGTTGGCGATATCGCATATACACCAGAACTGGCAAGGACGAATATCAGAGAGGGCAGGACCTTCCTCAACATCGGCTCTGATCTCCAGATGGTCTCCAGGCTCTTCAAGGAGCATGTCGAGGGCGCAGAGAGCGAGATCGAAAAGGCCGGCATGAAGAGCAGTCATACCGATCCGGTCGCAAAGCTCAGAGCAGGCGATCCTGTCATCACCCCATTCCTGAGAATCGCAGAGCCTGGAATTGCCGAGATAATCTCCTCCTACAATGTTGATTTCGTTCTGGTGGACGATGAGCACTTCCCATTCACGGACAGGGATCTCATCGACTGCATCAGAGCAATCCATGGAAAGGGCAAGAAGGCCCTTGTAAGACCTCATGACAAGTCGAAGCCATCTGTCGGCCGCATACTCGATATGGGTGCAGATGGAATCCTGTTCCCACAGGTCGACAGCGCAGAGGAGGCAAGAGCACTCGTTTCCTATACAAAGTATGCCCCAGAGGGCATCAGAGGTCTCTGCCCGATCACAGCAGGTGCCGACTATGGCTATGGCCACAGCGCACAGGAGTACACGAAGATGGCCAACAGCAGGATCGTCGTCGGTGTCCAGATCGAGACGAAGGACGCTGTCGAGGATCTCGACAATATCCTCAAGGTCGAGGGCATAGACTTTTTGGGCGTAGGTCCTTCCGATCTTTCGAACAGCTACGGTCTTCCAGGCCAGTACGACGATCCAAGACTTGTCGAGATAATCGAGGGTGTCAATAGAAGGTGCGTCGAGGCCGGTATCGGACTCTTCGGCATGCCATACACCACACCTGATGTGGGCAAGTTCCTGGCAAAGGGCTTCAATGTCCTCAATATCGGTTCCGATGTCCAGTACATGATCTGGGGCTTCAACAAGCTCATTGCAGATATCAGGAAGGTCATCGAGGAGGAGACCAGATGAGGTTTTCCAATCCTGTAAAGGAGAAGATGAGGGCGCACAGGCCTGTCATCACAGCGATGCTGCGCCTTGCGAACCCAGCCCTGGCCGTCATAATGGTCAAGGCCGGTGTCGAGAGCATCACCATCGATAACGAGCACTATCCTTTCACGGACAACGATATCATCAACATCGTCCGTGCCGTGAAGGGCGAGGGAGCAGTCTGCAACATCCGACTTGGAGACAAGTCACTGAATGCAATCTACCGCGTCATGGATATGGGCGTAGATGGCGTTCTTCTTCCCAATGTAGAGACAAGGGAGGAGGCCCAGATGATAGTGGATGCAGTCAAGTATCCACCAGTTGGAAGAAGGGGCTGCTGTCCGATCACAAGAGGTGCCGAATACGGTGTCGACCTCGATGTCAGAGAGTACTATGAGAAGATAAACGACGAGACCATGGTCGGAATCATGATCGAATCGAAGAAGGGCTACAGCAATCTCGATGAGATTATGTCCGTCAAGGGTATCGACTGGTTCGCAATCGGACCTTCGGACTTCTCATCCTCCTTTGGAAAGCCGGGCCAGGCTGCGACAGATCCCGAGATCAGGGCAGCAATGACAGATGCCTATGAAAGAATTGTAAAGCATGGCTTTGCAGTAAGTGGTCAGGCGTATACGGCCGAGAATGCAAGAAGGAATCTTGCTGCAGGAAAGAATCTCCTCAATATCGGCTCTGATGTCCAGATGCTTGCAAAGCTGTTCACAGAGCATGTCGATGGAGTCAGGGCAGTCATCAGAGAGAAGGGCATAAAGACCACGGACAGACCGGTCGAGGAGCGACTCAGGGCCAAGGAGCCTATCGCAATGCCCTACATGAGAATTGCAGAGCCAGCCTGCGTGGAGATCGCCTGTCTCAGTGGAATCGAGCTTCTCGTTCTGGATGATGAGCACTTCCCATTTACAGACAAGGAGCTGATGAACTGCATCAACGCAGCTCACGCTCTTGGGACCAAGTGCATAGTCCGCGTGCATGACAAATCCACAGCAGCCATCGGCCGCATCCTCGATATCGGAGCAGATGGCATAGTAGCACCTCAGGTCACAAGCTATGAGGAGGCACTCAGGATATGCAGGGCCGTGAAGTACGGTCCAGAGGGCGATAGGGGACTCTGTCCGATCACCACAGCAGCAGACTATGGCTTCGGCCACTCTGCCAGCGACTATGCCCAGGAGGCCAACAGAAGGACCATCGCAGGCATCATGGTGGAGACCAGAGGCGCCGTAGAGGATATCGACAGGATCCTCACGATCCCGGAGCTCGACTACATCTCTGTCGGACCTTCAGATGTCTCTGCCTCCTACGGCCTTCCAGGCCAGTACGACCATCCGACAGTCAAGGGTGCGATGAGAAACGTATGGGACAAGACCAAGGTCTCCCACGTCGCCCTTGCCGGTCAGGCATATACAGATGAGAAGGTCGCTCCGACCCTCGACGATGGAAAGAACATCCTCAACATCGGCTCCGATCTGCAGTACATGATCTGGGGTTTTGACAAGCACGTTTCCGATATCAGGAAGGTGATAGAGGAGGTCGAGGCATGAAGTATTCAAGTACTGTAAAGGAGAAGCTCAGATCAGGAAAGCCGGTGCTTTCTGCAATGACAAGGTTCAAGTCCCCGATCTTTGCCGAGGTGATGGTCAAGGGCGGCTACGATGCTGTCATTATCGACTGCGAGCACTATCCATTCGACGACGATGATATCATCAATATCGTACGTGCAGTGCATAAGGTCGGTGGAGAGTGCTATATCAGACCATCGAGAAAGCACTTCGAATCCTACTACAGATATCTCGACATGGGTCTTGATGGACTCTATATCGCAAATGTAGAGACAAGGGAAGAGGCCCAGATGGCCGTCGATGCAGCAAAGTACGCTCCAAGAGGAAGAAGGGGCTGCTGCCCTATTACAAGGGGAGCAGACTATGGTGTCAGACTCGACACTGCAGAGTACTACAGAAGCATCAACGACAGGATTCTCGTCACCATCATGATCGAATCGAAGAGGGGAGTCGAGAATATCGACGAGATCCTCTCTGTCGAGGGAATCGATGTCGTGGCTGTAGGACCATCGGACCTCTCCGGCTCCTTCGGACACCCAGGTGTCTACAGCGATGATGTGAAGGAAGCTACAGAGCTTGTCTATTCCAGGGCAAAGGCCAGGGGCATTGCCTGCGAGGCAATGGTCCACAGTGCAGAGGATGCCAGAAAGGCACTCGAGAGAGGAGACCTCTTCTTCTTCCTCGACTCCGACCTTCAGCTTGTCACCAGGGCCTTCAGGCGCCACAACGACGAGGCCAGGGCAATGATGGCAAGAGAGGGTGCGGCAACCACCTCGAACGATATCAAGGAGAGAATACGCTCCTTCGAGCCTATCCTCCTTCCCTATATCAGGATGCCTGAGACTGCAGTTGCAGAGATTGCAGTGATGACCGGCTCCGATCTGATCGTACTCGACAACGAGCACTTCGCATACAGCGACAGGGATATCGTCAATATGATCAGAGCGGTCCACGCAAGGGGTGGAAAGGTCCTTCTGAGGCTTCCCGACAAGAACAGGGCATATATCGGAAGGGCACTCGATATGGGCGCAGACGGCATCGTAGCTCCTATCATCGACTCCTACGAGGAGGCACTGAGAGTCGTCAGGGCCGCAACCTATGGTCCTGTCGGAGAAAGAGGCTTCTGTCCGATTACAGCTGGAAATCTCTTCGGCTATGAGAGGAATCCAAGGGAGGCAAGTGCCTACGCAAATGCACATGTGATCATAGCTGTGATGATCGAATCGAAGAGTGGAGTAGACGATCTGGACAAGATTCTCTCCATTCCCGAGATCGACTACATCTCGATCGGACCTACCGACATCTCGGCCTCCTATGGCTATGCAGGTCAGGTGGACCACCCGGAGGTGAAGAAGATCATCCAGCTGATCAGAGAGAAGGTGAAGAAGGCCGGAAAGGCGCTCTGTGGCCAGAGCTATACGACAGAGGCTGCACAGAGGTGTCTCGAGGATGGAATCACGATAATGAACACGGGTTCAGAGCTCCAGTATCTTATCTGGGAGATGGCATCATTTGTCCCAGAAGTGAAAGGGCTATGCCAATAGAAAACAAGGAAATTCTTTAAAAGGAGAAGTAATTAGAATGAAGAAAGTACTTATTGCTTTAGTTCTGATGCTCGCCGTAACAGGTATGGTATTCGCCAACGGAGCTGCCGAAGGTGCAGCAGACAACTATCCAGAGAGATCTATCACTCTTGTTGTCCCAGCCAAGACTGGTGGAGATATGGACCAGGTTTCCAGAATCCTCGCAGCTGAGCTCACAAAGGAGCTCAAGGTCAACGTCGTTGTCCAGAACATGGGTGAGAACGGTGGCAACATGGGTGTCCAGCATGTCCAGAATGCTGATGCCGATGGCTACACATTCATCCTCTTCAATGGTATCTACTACACTGGCCTCATCGCAGGCAAGTTCCCAGAGACCATGAAGGACAGCTTCGATATCGTATGTACCGCAGCAAAGGCCGACACCCAGATCCTCGTTGTCGATGCCAAGTCCGACATCACAACTCCAGATGCAATGGCAAAGAAGATCAAGGAGCAGCCTAACACCGTCAAGTTCGCTGCTACAATCGGTTCACCTTCCCAGTTCCACGCAGTTGCTACCGAGAATGCAATGGGTGGCAAGTTCAAGAAGGTCGACGTCGCATCCGGTTCCGATAAGCTCGTTGCTCTCCTCTCCGGTGAGGTCAACGTCGTATCCTCCACACAGTCCCTCGTAAAGGACTATGTTGCTCAGGGCAGAATCGCAATCGTCGCTTCCATCTGTAATGAGAGATCCTCCTTCTATCCAGATACCAAGACCTTCAAGGAGAGTGGATATGATCTCGGCCCAGACTTCGCCGCTACCTACATGATCATGGCCAAGAAGGGCACACCTCAGAATTGCGTCGACAAGTTCTCACAGGCAGTTGCAAACGTCATGAAGAACGAAGAGTCCCTCAAGATGTTCACAAACCTCAGCTACGCTCCAGCAGTAAGAGTTGGCGACGAGGCAAAGAAGTGGCAGCAGGATACCTTCGGTCTTTTCGAAGGCATGAGAGAAGCCATCAAGAACGACAAGTGGTGATTTCAGACCAGGTACATGGCCGGGGCACTGCCCAGGCCATGCCTGGATCATTTTTCATTTACCCAGGTGACATGTCCAGGGTCACAGGAGAATAGGTTACTGGACAGCAATCAATTGGCAGACAGCACGCTCGTCGAGCGTATCATATAAACAAACACACTCAAGGAGGGTAGCTTCCAGCTACCAGGTTCAATGAAAAAGTATCCAATACTTGAACCGATCTTCATCATATTGGTAGGTATCTTCGTTATAATCATGTCCTACCAGATCGAGATCGTTGTCACATCCATTTCAATCGGTCCGGACTTCATGCCAAGACTGATCGGTGTATTCTTTGTCCTCCTCGGACTTGGCCTTGTCCCTGAAGCGCTCAAGAAGCAGAAGAGCATCAAGGCAGAACCAGCAGCAACTGAGGTCGAGAAGGCTGAAAAGCTTTCGAGAAAGGAGTGGATGATCAAGCACATGCACTTCATCATCTGGGTCTGGGCCTTCATCTATGCTATCCTTATGGAGGAGCTTGGCTTCCTCTTCGACAGCATCATCTTCATGTTCGGCAGCATGTTCCTGCTGACAATGAGAGAGAAGAAGAGAAACTGGCCGGTCATCATCATTCTTTCACTGGTCATTCCTACATTCGTATACATCCTGTTCCGTCAGAAGTTCTTCCTGATGCTTCCAATGGGACTCTGCAAATACATTCCATTAAGGATTCTCAGGTAAGGGGGGATAGAAAAAAATGGCTTATTTCATTCAAGGTGTAATGTCCCTTCTCAATCCTACCAGCATCCTTCTCATCGCTGGTGGTGTTCTGCTCGGTATCGTCTTCGGCGCACTGCCAGGCCTCAATACCGCAATGGCCGTATGTCTCTGTCTTCCACTGACATTCGTTCTCACCTCCGTAAATGGCATCGCCATGATCATGGGCATCTTCATAGGTGGTGTATCCGGTGGCCTCATAAGTGCGATCCTTCTGAATATCCCTGGCACCTCTGCTGCCATGTCGACCTGCTTCGATGGTCACCCGATGGCAATGAACGGTCAGGCTGGAAGAGCACTGGGAATCGGTATCTTCTACTCTGCAATGGGTACTATCATCGGCATGTTCGCCCTTATCTTCATCTCGAGGCCAATGGCAACTGTCGCACTCCACTTCAGGTCCGTAGAGTACTTCTCCATCTCGGTCTTCTCGCTGACCATGATGGCATCCCTCTCCGGCAAGTCCCTGATCAGAGGTCTCATAGCCGGCTGTCTCGGCATCCTGCTTGCAACTGTCGGTATGGCTCCAATCGATTATACCCCTCGCTTCACATTCGGAACGATGGCAATGACAGGTGGCTTCAACCAGGTCGCAATCCTCACAGGTGCCTTTGCAATCTCGACTGTCATGAAGTCCATCAAGAATCCTCATGACGTAAAGTCCGAGGACTTCAGAAGCGCCCATATGAAGGGCTTTGGCTTCACATTCCCGGAGTTCTGCGGCCAGATAGTCAACATGTTCCGTTCTGCCTTCATCGGTATCTTCATCGGTATCCTTCCAGGTGTCGGCGCAGGTACGAGCAACCTCATCGCCTACTCGACTGCAAAGAACAGCTCAAAGCACCCTGAGAAGTTCGGAACCGGTATCATGGATGGTATCGTCGCCTCCGAGACTGCGAACAATGCAACTGTCTGCGGTGCGATCATCCCACTGCTCACACTCGGTATCCCTGGAGACCTCGGAACCGCATTCCTCCTCTCTGCTCTGCAGATCCACGGAATCAACCCCGGTCCGCTTCTCTTCGATTCGAGTCCGGAGCTCGTATACGTCTGCTTCGCAGGTATCGTCTTCGCAGTCACATTCATGGTCCTCTTCGAGTACTTCGGCATAAGGATCTTCACGAAGATACTCACGATCAGAGAGTACATCCTGATCCCGACGATCATAATGCTCTGTGGCGTAGGCGCCTTTGCCAACTCCAACAGGACCTTCGATGTCATCTGGCTCATGATCTTCGGCATAATGGGCTATGCGATGGTCACTCACCGCTATCCGATCGGACCAATGGTCATCGGCTATATCCTCGGCTCCAATACTGAGATCAACCTGAGGCGCTGTCTGATGGTCACTGAGAATGGTTCTCTATCAGGCCTGGTCAGCCCGATCGCCTGCTTCTTCTACGCCGTCGGCATTCTCTTCGTTGTTGTCTCCGTAAGGAACAACATGAAGCTGAAGAAGGCCGGAGGAACGGAAGACTGACAGAAGAACGATTTCGGGGCTATGCGATGACATAGCCCCTTTCAATTATGGAGAACAAGATGAAGATAGTTGGACTTGGAATGGACTTCGTGAATCCCGGCGATCTCGACTGGAATATCCTTACAGAGGGCTTCGAGGATTTCACTCTCCATCCTGTAACAGAAAGAGATAGGATAGCAGAGTGGGTGAAGGATGCAGATGCAGTGATCGCCAGCATGTTGTATGCAAAGGAGATTCTTCCATCTGCCAGGAACCTCAAGTACTTCGGAGTACTCTCTACAGGCTACGATGCTGTCGATCTCGACTACTGCAGGGCACATGGAATCACAGTCACGAATGTACCGAAGTACAGTGGCAGCATGGTATCGCAGTATGCAATATCGCTTCTGCTTGAAATCTGCACACAGGTGGGACACCACTCCTCTCTTGTGAAGAGTGGAGAGTGGGCGAGAAGTGGAAAGATGATGCTCTGGGACAGGCCCATACTCGAGCTTGCTGGCAAGACCATGGGAATAATCGGGCTGGGAGACATCGGAAGAAGGACTGCCAGAACAGCCCAGGCACTGGGCATGGATGTACTCTACTCGGACAGATCCAGAATCGAGGAAGCCGAGAACGAGCACTGCCACTTCTCTTCGCTGGATGAGCTCTACAGCAGATCAGATGTCATCGTTCTCCACTGTCCTCTCTTCGAGTCCAACCGTGGAATGATCAACAGCTCCTCGATCGCGAAGATGAAGGATGGTGTCATCATAATCAACAACGCAAGAGGCGGCCTTGTCAATGAGGAGGATCTTGCAAGTGCACTTCACAGTGGCAAGGTCTACGCAGCTGGTCTCGACGTCTCCATCGAGGAGCCGATGAGAGAGGACAACCCATTGATGAAGGAGGAGAACTGCTTCATCACTGCCCACATCAGCTGGGTCGCAAGAGAGTGCAGGGCCAGGGCACTGAAGATTGCAAGAGAGAATCTTGTCTCATTCATATCCGGAAAGCCCATCAATGTCGTTGGATAGAATAGCCTCAGGAGAAAGGGGATAGTGCATGCCTGACATTACCATCTACGAGATAGCAGAAGAGGCCGGTGTTTCGGCCTCCACAGTATCTCGAGTGATCAACGGATACCCATACATCAAGAAGTCTACCAGGAACAAGGTCATGAAGGTTCTCGAGTCCAGGCACTTTGTGCCGAACGAGAGTGCCAGAGACCTTGTGAACAGGTCCACTAGGATGATCGGAATCCTCATTGCAGACATCAGGACAGCGCACAATAGCGATGGAATCTTCTATGTCGAGCAGGAGTTCAGGAAGCATGGCTACTCCTGCCTGATATGCAATACAGGCTACGAGATGGCCGACACTGTAAGCTACATCCAGAAACTCAGCCAGAGAAAGGTCGAGGCCGTGGTCCTGCTCGGCTCCATCTACCAGACTCATGAGGTGGAGGAGGCGATCGCCACCTACATCCCAAAGACTCCTGTTGCGATCGTGAGTGGCAGTCTTCAGGGCGACAATGTCTACGGCATCATGTCGAACGAGAAGCTCGGCGTAATGGAGTGCGTCAGATTCCTTGTCGAGAAGAAGAGAAGCTGCATCGCCTTCGGAATAAACCACTCATCACCTCTTAACCTCATAAAGAAGGAGGGGTACCTCGAAGGGATGGCAAAGTATGCTGCAGCCTCCAGTCCTCTGGTCTTCGAGACAGGGAAGGGTGTTGAACTCATGAAGGAGTCGATAGCCTACTTCGTCAAGGAGCATCCTGAAGTCGATGCATACATCTTCTCCGAGGATTTCATGGGCATGATAGCGCTGCAGCTCTTTTCCGAGATGGGCATGGCCGTACCGGACCAGGTCTCGGTAATCGGCATAAACAACTCCAACTTCTCCAAGGTGAGCATCCCTCCGATGACGACCCTCGATACTAAACTCTACGATACCTGCCAGATTGCTGTGCACTGTCTTCTCGATGCGATCGAGGGGGAGCATGTGTCGAAGCTGATATCCATATTCACCGAGATTGTCGAAAGAGAGACCACATAGAGAAAATTATCTCCACTCTCCCTGAAAGCCGTGTAGAATTGTCCCATGGGCAGATTCTTCAAGGACAAGGCAAATATTCTCTGTATGCTTGGTGTGGTCACCGGTGTCTTCATGACGGTCATCGGTATCAAGTCGATGTTCTTCTTTGCAAACAAATCACTCAGTATAAAGAAGTACTCCTGGATGGCCTTCTTCGCCATCGTTGCCGTTGTCGGTGTCCTCGTCGTTTTCTTCTCCTACAGGATAAGATGGATGTATGGACTATCGCGCCTACTGAGGACCCAGAATGAGAGACTTTCAAAGCTCGAGAGCATTCTGGAGAGGATGAACGGCATCTCCGACTCCGACCTGGAGTAATCAAATCGATAGAATTGATACTGAATGTATAAAATTCTGTTATTATGATAACATAGTAACAGAAATGACCTATTTTTAACATAATGAATTGACACGAATGGCGTAAGAGAAGATTATAGAAATCACTTCTTAAAGGAGAGAAGGATTTATGAAAAAGATTGTCGTTGCCATCTTGGTACTTGCTCTTGCAGCAAGTGCAGTCTTTGCACAGGCCTCTCAGGAAGCACAGGGTGCAAAGAAAGTAAACTATCCAACAAAGCCTATCACCATGATCATACCTTATGGCGCAGGCGGTACGACCGATGTCTCAGGCCGTAAGTTCGCAGCAGTCCTCCAGAAGGTCATCGGCCAGCCTGTTACAGTCCAGAACATGGCAGGTGCCTCCGGTTCCATCGGATGCAAGTTCGTCAAGGACGCAAACCCTGATGGATACACTGTACTCTTCCACGCAGAGTCCCTCGGAACCCAGCGCGTTGCCGGTCTTTCCGATCTCTCATATGCAGATTTCACACCTATCATGCCGGTCGTAAACGATCCAAAGGTAATCGTTGTAGCAAAGAACTCCAAGTACAACACACTCCAGGATCTCCTCGATGACATGAAGGCAAATCCTGGCAAGGTCAAGATGTCCTACACAGGTCCTGGTGGATCTGGTCACGTACAGGGCATCATCATGGAGAAGCTCGGCTACGTTCCAGCTCTCACTGCCTACAAGTCAGGCTCCGACTGCTTCCTCGCAGTCCTCTCCGGTGAGGTCGACTTCACCAACTCCAACTTCGCAACTGTCGTCGGCTACATCGCAAGCGGCGATCTCAAGCTTCTCGCTGTCTCCTCCGACCAGCATCTTGTCAAGTACCCTGAGGTACCAATCTTCGAAGAGGTCGATCCAGCAGCAGCTCCATACATGAAGAATGCCTTCACACCTCTGAACTTCCTCGTCTCCAACAGCGTCGATCCAGCAATCGTCGAGGTTCTCAGAGATGCAGCAAAGAAGGTCGTAGAGACCGACGAGTGGAAGCAGTTCGTTGCAGACAACTGTCTCGAGCCTCTCTATGAGAAGTATACAACTCCAGAAGCAACCCAGCAGTTCTACACCGAGTGGACCAGCCTTGTTTCATGGCTTCTCTATGACGCAGGTGCAGTAAAGAATTCTCCAGAGCAGTTCGGCATCGCAAGACCAGCCAACTGATCCATATCTGTGATAGTCGGGAACCATGTGGCTTCATATGGTTCCCGTTTTGTGCTAGAACACATATGAGGTAATCATATACATGAAGGAAAAAGCTAGGAACTATCTGAGAAACAACGATCTGGTAGAGGGAGCGATATTCCTTGTTGTAGCTGTTCTCGGAATCATCTTCTCGATAATAAGCCATCAGAAAATGGATATGGAGTGGAAGCTCTCCCCATACCTTTTTCCTCTGGTCATCTCTCTCATTCTATTTGCACTCTCGATCTCCCTCCTGCTCGAGAGCAGGAACAAAAGATATGCTGCAAAGAGGGATGACGATACCCACTGGAGGGCTATCTTCCTCTACGTGGCAATCTGCCTTGTCTACTATCTTGTAATCTCATATATCGGCTTCATCGTCTCGACTGTCATCTTCCTCGTTGTCGTATTCAGGCTTCTGGGGGTGAGGAAGTGGTGGCTGATTGCACTTCTTGCCTCAGTCGCGACACTTGCAATCTACATACTCTTTGCAATGCTTCTGCATGTCATGCTTCCACAGGGGAGCATCTACTACTATCTTGGACTATGAGGGGTTGAACTATGTATATCGATCTTGTAATGCAGTACATGATAAATCCCCGCTTCATCCTTCTGGTGCTCTTCGGCTCTGTGATCGGTCTCTTCGTTGGAGCGATCCCCGGTCTTTCGGTCACGATGGCCACAGCACTGCTCGTCTCGATCACATACACCTGGACCACCAACGATGCTATGGCCACCATCATGGGGCTCTACGTCGTGGGTGTCTTCTCAGGTGCGCTTTCTGCCATACTGATAAACATCCCAGGTGCTCCCTCCTCTGTGGTCACTGCCTTCGATGGCTATCCGCTTGCAAAGAGGGGAGAGGCATACAGGACGCTGAAGTATGCGACCATCTACTCCTTCATCGGATCCGTATTCGGTCTTCTGGCACTCTGGACCCTCTGCGGCCCGATTTCGAAGATAGCACTGAAGTTCCATCCGATCGACTACTTCCTGCTCTCTCTCTTCGGCCTTGCAGCAGTCGGCTCGCTTACTAGCAGGACCTTCAGCAAGGGCCTTATCTCGGCGACCTTCGGGCTTTTCATCGCAATGATAGGACTCGACTCTGTAGTCGGAAGCCCTAGGCTCACATTCGGCATCCGCGATCTCCAGGCCGGTATTTCCACGGTTCCTGCTCTGGTCGGTCTCTTCGGCTTCACGGAGGTCCTCTCCTCGATAGGCCAGCGCGATATGGAAGCACAGGTCTCGAGCATGAAGAGCGAGAAGGTCCCACTTGGTGAGATACTGAAGCACTTCTGGTATTCGATGTACTATGCGGTGATAGGGACAGTGGTAGGTGCACTCCCTGGTGCAGGTGGCCCAGTTGCCTCCTTCCTTGCCTACAGCTCCGCACAGAAGGTGGTAAGGCATCCGTCGTATCCATTTGGAGAGGGTGCTGTCGAAGGAATCGTCGCAAGCGAGACGAGCAACAATGCCTGTATCGGTGGTGCGATGATCCCGATGCTTGCTCTTGCGGTTCCAGGTGATGCTGTTACTGCAATAATACTGTCGGTCTTCTACGTCCACGGCCTGCAGCCAGGGCCCATGTTCATAAAGACACAGCCGGGAATGTTCGCGGCAATAATAGCCGGTGGTCTTCTGGGCTGTCTTTTCCTGCTGCTTCTCGGCCTTGTGGTCGCACCGAAGCTTTCGAGAATAATCCTCGTTCCCAAGAGGATACTGCTTCCTCTTGTCACCATCCTCTGCATCATAGGTGCCTTTGCGACCAACAACAGGATGTTCGATGTGCTGCTGATGTTCCTTTTTGGAATCCTCGGCTATGTGATGAGAAGGAGGGGCTACCCGGTCGCTCCGATGGTGCTTGCGATAGTGCTCGGTGGAATGATGGACTCCAACTTCAGGCGTGCTGTCTCACTTGTACAGTCGGAGGAGCACAAGATAGCTGCGATGTTCTCGAGCCCGATTACGATAGTCCTGCTGCTGCTTACGATCTTCACGCTTGTGATCAACATACCTTTCTTCGGTTCACGCCTCAAGCGAGGCATGAGCAGAAGTGCAGACTCCGCCAGCTGATATGGGTGCCTCCTCTGGAGGCATTCATCTTTTACGCCTATCATTTTTTATCTCTCTGTTCTATTATCGAAGCTATGACCAGATCTCTTTTTGTTCTGCTTTCACTTCTACTGCTCATCGTTCCTCTTTCAGCAAAGGAGTACGTTCCCAAGTACGACAGTACCGGAAGGCTTGTTCCTGCAACTGAGAACGGCTTCGAGGTAGTCCAGGGCAACAGGATATATCCACCGATCGATACAGCTTCCTTCGAAAGGGCCGCAATTGCTGCTCTGAAGTCCCGCGACTATGCCATCAGGGAGAGGTCTGAAGGGTGCATAACCTACTCACTCATCCGAAGGGACTACGACCTTACGATGAGGCTCAGATATAACGAGAACGAGTACTGGTACGAGTATGTTGACTCGAGGAATCTCGATGCCGACCCGGAAAGGAACAGAATACACAAAAGCTACTATCGCTGGATAGAGAATCTCGAGAAGTCCATAAACAAGGAATACATGCCATGAAGAAGATGGAAGATATAGAAGCCTACTACAGAGATGACAGCATCTCTGCTGTCGATGCCCGTTTCGAGGCCCAGAAGATAGCATTTGCACCCTTCAGTTTTGTTGCTGCAAGGGCGATGAGGAATCTCGGAATCCTCTCCGAGATCGGAAAGAGCGGAGAGAAGGGGCTCGACGAAGGTGAGATAGTCGAAAGGTGCTCTGTCTCCGAATATGGAGTCAGGCTCCTTCTCCAGATCGGTCTTGGGCTCGGTCTCGTGAAGAAAAACGCGGAAGGAAAGTACACTCTTGGCAAGATAGGCTACTTCATCGACGAAGACTATCTAACGAAGGTCAACATGGACTTCATGTACGACGTCTGCTACGACGGCGCGAAGTACCTCGAGGAGAGCATAGGAAGTGGAAGACCTGAGGGGCTGAAGGTCTTCGGAGAACAGTGGAACACTGTCTACGAGGCGCTCTCGTCCCTTCCTGAGGATGCAAAGCGAAGCTGGTTCTCATTCGACCACAACTACTCCGACCACATCTTCCCGGAAGCTCTATCGATAGTCTTCGAAAGGAAGCCGAAGAGGCTCTACGACATCGGAGGAAACACAGCAAAGTGGGCTCTGAAGTGCGTGAAGTACGACAGCGATGTCGAGGTGACGATAGTGGACCTCCCAGGTCAGACCAAGGTCGCCAGAGAGAATGCCGAGAAGGAGGGGTTCGGTGACAGGATAAGGACCTGTCCGATGAACATCCTCTCTCCTGATACAAGGATTCCTGAGGGAGCCGATGCGATCTGGATGAGCCAGTTCCTCGACTGCTTCTCTCTTGAGGAGGTAACGATGATAGCCTCGAAGGTCTCATCTGCGATCAGCGATGATACCTCTGTCTATGTACTCGAGCCTCTTATCGACAGACAGCGCTTCAGGGCCTCCTCCTTCTGTCTGCAGGAGACGAGTCTCTACTTTACCTGCATCGCCAATGGAAACAGCAGGATGTACACCTACAGCGAGCTTGTGAATGCGATCGAGAAGGGTGGCCTTACTCTTTACTCCAGCCACAACAACCTTGGAATATTCAGCTACACGCTGCTCGAGTTCAGGAGGGCCTGATGGTAGTAGAGGGCTTTTCTGCCTGGGCTCCCGGTGTCGAGACACTGGAGAAGTGGGAGAGCGGAGAATCGATAGAGGACTCGTCTGCAGCTCCTGAGCTGACATTTGCATCCAGAATGGCGACAAGGAGGCTGAGCCAGCTCACGAAGCTTACGTGCTACATGGCGGGAAAGCTCGGCCTCGATGCAGACGAGCTCTTCTTTTCGTCCGTGCGCGGAGAGATAGGCTCGCAGTTGAGGATAAACCTCGGCTACGCAGAGGAAGGAGAGATGAAGCCCGCCTCCTTCTCGCTTTCCGTCTTCAATACGCCACCTGCAGAAGCGACGATACTTCTGAAAAGCCAGATACCATACACAGCACTCTTCTCCAAGGAGAGCGAGTGCATCAGAAATCTCTATGCTGCAGCTGCTTCTCCGATTCTTTCTGGACGGCTTGAGAGGACACTGATGATATACGCAGAGGAGATGACGCCACCAGAGTACAGGAACAATGTCTCATCCCTCCTTCCTGCCATGGTATTGGGTGTCAGGCTTCGTGCAGGAGAGGGTGATGGAATATGTGAGAGTGCTCTCGTATCTCCGCGCGCCCTGGTCGAGCATCTTATTGCAGCAGAGAGGTCGAAGTGGGTCTTCTGAAGGTCATAAGAAAGCTCTTTCTGTACCTCATCTTCGGTGCGGGTTCTCTCGTCATCGGCCTTGTGATACTGCCACTTGAACGACTTCTTATCCACCCCGTGGAGAGATTCAGGCGTGCAGGCAGAGTGACGATCACATACTCCCACAGACTCTTTGTCCTCCTCACCTCGATTCTTGGACTTCTGAGAATAGACCACTCTCAGCTGGATGTCTCGGATCTCAAAGGAAAGATAGTTGCGCCGAATCATCCATCGCTACTGGATGTAGTCATACTGTTTTCTCTCATTCCAGGTGCAAACTGCATAGTGAGAGGTGGCCTTGTGAAGTCCGTCGTCGGCTTCATAGTGCGCGCCCTGTATATTCCGAATGACGGTGACTTCGAGGAGCTGAAGAGAAGGTGCTGCAAGTCGCTCGAGAGTGGAGACACTCTGATAATCTTCCCTGAGGGCACAAGGACCAGGAGCGATGGAGTCATCTCCCTGAAGCGTGGAACTGCGCATATAGCACTCAGCTCCGGTGCAGATATCGTACCTGTGCACATTGCAGGAAACGACAAGAGGGGTCTGAGAAAGAGGGACAGAATCTGGTGGCTGAACGAGGACGGGTACTACTCGTACAGGATATTCAGCGATGAAAGAGTCCTGCACATGGACCTATATCGAAATGGAAGTGAAAGAGAGAATGCGATAAGGCTGACAGGGGACCTTGAAAGCATTCTCAGGGAGAGAATCTGATGGATAATATATTTCTGTTCGCAGGCCAGGGTGCCCAGTACAGTGGAATGGGAAGGGACCTGCATAACAATGTCGAGGGCGCCAGAAGGGTTCTGGAAGTTGCAGACACGGTGCTGAAAAGGAGCATCTCATCGCTGCTCTTCAGCTCATCAGACGCGGAGCTTTCACTTACAGAGAACACACAGCCCTCAGTGCTTGCTGTCGATCTGATGGCATATGAGGCTCTGAAGGAGAGAGGCATCATGCCCTCTGCAGTTGCAGGCTTCTCTTTGGGAGAGTATGCTGCCCTGGTCGCAGCAGGTGTGCTCTCCTGTGAGGATGCTTTCAGATTGATAGACATAAGAGCAAGAGCGATGCAGAGGTGCGTGGAGCCAGGAAAGGGCGCTATGGTCGCGATAAAGAGATGCACTGCAGATGTCGTTGAGGAGGTCTGCAGCACGATGGACTCTGTCTGGCCTGTCAACTACAACAGTCCCTCGCAGACTGTCATAAGCGGGCTTTCCGAGAGTGTGGAGAGGGCTGTCGAGGAGCTGAAGAGGAGAAGGTGCAGAGCAACTGTCCTTCCTGTGAGCGCACCCTTCCACACACCGCTGATGGAGAGTGCAAGAGAAGTACTCGAGAAGGAGTTCGAAAGAGTCTCCTTCTGTAATGCAGAGATTCCTGTGTACATGGACTATGATGGGGGTGCACATCAGGAGGGTGAGGATATAAAGAGGTGCCTGCTGCTTCAGACTGTAAGCCCTGTCAGGTGGACTACAATCCTCTCCAGAATCGATGAAAGCTATAGCGAGAAGAGGTTCATCGAGCTTGGGCCAGGAACTGCACTCTCTTCATTTGTGAAGAAGACACTTGGCCTCGAGGCTGCAAGCGTCTTTGATATGGAGGGTCTCTCCTCTCTCTGATCAGAGGGGGATGTTCCTGTGGTTCTCGCTGCAGTGGACCTTGTTCTTCAGTGCATCGAGTGCACCTACAATCCTATCCCTGGTCTCCTCCGGCAGTATCACCTCATCTACCAGAAGTGCCCTCTCAGCCTCGTATGGGGAGCTGTACTTCTCTCTGTACTCCTCTTCAAGCGCTTTTATCTCTTCAGCTGAAAGCTTGTCCAGCTCTCTCTTGTGGAGTACCCTTACAGCGCCGTCTGCACCCATTACAGCGATCTCTGCTGTCGGCCAGGCGTAGCAGAAGTCCGCTCCCAGGCTCTTCGAGCCCATTGCGATATACGCACCGCCATAGGCCTTTCTGAGGATTATCGTGATGAGAGGGACAGAGGCCTGTGCATATGCAAAGAGGACCTGGGCTCCGTGCCGGATTATCCCGCTCCTCTCCTGATTTCTCCCCGGCATGAAGGCTGGTACATCGACGAAGGTTATGACAGGAAGCGAGAATGCATCGCAGAACTGCACGAATCTGGCAATCTTTATGCTGGCCTTGTAGTCCAGTGCACCGGAAAGCTGCTCTGGCTGGTTTGCAACGATTCCGACGCTCCTTCCTCCGATCCTGGCAAGTGCTGTGATCACATTGGGAGCAAAGAGCTCCTTCTGAAGAAAGAGAGAGTCATTGTCGAAGATGGCCGAAAGCAGTCTCGTCATATCGTATGTCTTCCTGCCGTTTTCAGGGACGATATTCGAGACTTCTGAAAGGGTCTCGGATTCTGATGAATCAGTCTTCCTTATCTGAAGATAGGAGAGGAATCGCCTTACCGACTCAAGGCACTCCTCCTCTGTTTCGTATGCGTAGGATGCGACACTCGACTCTGTTGAGTGCAGAAGCCAGCCACCGAGCTCCTCGTCAGTATTCTCTTCGAAGATGACTGCCTTGGTCACATCGGGTCCTGTGATGAACATCAGCGAGTGCTCCTTGCACATGAAGACAGCATCCATGAGGGCAGGGGAGTAGCAGGCTCCACCTGCAGATGGGCCGAGGATGACTGCAATCTGGGGAACTACTCCCGAAAGCTTCACATTCCTTCTGAATATCTCACCATAGCCATTCAGGCCGACGATGCCCTCGTCGATCCTTGCGCCACCGCTGTCATTGAGAGAGATGTATGGACATCTGGAGCTGTATGCAAGGTCCATCACTCTGCACTTCTTTTCTGCGTGGGTCCTGCCAACAGAGCCGCCCAGGACAGTGAAATCGTCTGCAGAGCAGTAGACAGTCTGTCCGTTTATCTTTCCAAAGCCTGTGATGACACCATCTCCGGGCAGGCTCTTCTCAGGGCAGGAGAGGATGGAAAGCTCCTGGAAGGTATCTCTGTCAAAGAGAAGGTCTATTCTCTCTCTTGCAGTCAGCTTTCCCTTCCTGTGCTGTCTTTCTGCTCTGTCCAGGCCGAGTGCGCTCTGTCTCTTTGCCAAAAGGAGCTCGTCTGCTCTCATCTATCGAACCTCTTTATAACAAGGGAGGTGTTGATGCCACCGAATGCGAAGTTGTTGCTCATGATGTACTGAGCATCAATATTCCTTCCTGTCTTCATTATGTAGTCGAGAGGAGCACAGTCAGGATCTACATTCTCGAGATTGAGATTGGGGCAGAACCATCCCTCTCTCTGCATCAGTATGCTTGTCCACGCCTCTATTGCACCACAGGCGCCAAGAGTGTGACCAGTGTAGCTCTTGACTGTCGAGACAGGCACAGCTCTATTGAATACATCGTAGGTCGCACAGGTCTCGACGACATCTCCGGAGACTGTGGCAGTTCCATGCGTATTGATGTATGCGATATCGTCAGCTGTAATTCCTGCATTCTCAAGAGCAAGTCTCATTACAGCGGCAATGGTGTCCCGGTTTGGATGTGTTATATGTGTTCCATCGGTATTTGTTGCAAATCCGACTATCTCTGCGTAGATCGTGGCACCTCTCTTCACAGCGTGCTCGTACTCCTCGAGTATCAGAGTGCCTGCTCCCTCTCCGATCACAAGGCCATCTCTGTCTCTGTCGTAGGCGCGCGGGGTCCTCTCTGGGTGCTCATTGTCAGTCGAGGCCGAGAAGAGTGTATCGAAGACACCTACGTCAGCAGGCGAAAGCTCCTCTGCTCCTCCTGCGATCATGATATCCTGGATGCCGTTCTGGATAGCTTCGAAGGCGTAGCCGATCGACATCGAGCCCGAGGTGCAGGCAGTGTTGGTCGTGTACAGTCTGCCACAGAGACCGTAGTGCACTGAAAGGTTTGCGGCGCAGGTCTGCGGCATTGCCTTGATATACGTAGTTGCAGAGAGCTTCTTTGTCGTGTTGTTTATCAGGAGGTCATAGAAGTCCAGCAGCGCATCGACATCTCCGGCAGAGGAGCCGTATGCGATGCCGCTCCTGCCATTCTGAAGCTCGGGAGAGTCCTTGAGTCCCGCTTTCTCGAGTGCATTGTCCGTTGCATTCAGAGCCAGGACAGCGACGCGGCCCATGCCTCTTGTGACCTTTCTTCCAAAGGGCTTGAGAGGTGCTGTGACCGGAGCTGCGATCTGAGGCCTGAGCCCCTGATACCTCTGCCAGCCCTCCATCAGCATTGTCCTGTTTTTGCACTCGTGGAGGCTCTTCATCACCTCCTCATCTTCTATCCCGAGGGATGAAACTATACTTCCACCCGTAACTACGACTCTTCTCTTCAATCCAGACCTCCGTTGATCGAAATCACCTGGCGTGTGATGTATCCAGCCTCCTCGCTGAGAAGGAAGGAGGTGAGGGCTGCGACCTCTTCAGCCCTGCCCAGTCTCTTCATTGGAATCACCTTCAGCATCTCCTCCAGCGGAAGTCCTTCGATCATATCCGTCTCTATTATTCCCGGTGCAATTGCATTGACCGTTATATGCCTTGATGCGACCTCGCAGGCTAGTGCCTTCACAGCTCCTATGATGCCGGCCTTCGAGGCCGAGTAGTTCACCTGGCCCCTGTTGCCAATCACACCGGAAACGGAGGAGAGTGCAACGATCCTTCCCTTTCTCTTCTTGCAGAGAGGAAGGATTATCGGCCTCAGGACATTGTAGAAGCCGTCGAGATTGGTGTGCAGCACGCTGTCCCAGTCATCGCCATCCATTGCGGCCAGGATGTTGTCGCGGCAGATTCCCGCGTTGAGCACGACGCCCCAGAAGACAGGATTCCTTTCAAGATACTCTTCAAGCGCCTTCTGGCACTGCTCTCTCTCTGAAATATCGAAGCAGATGACATCTGCCTTTCCCCCAGCACTCTCAATCTCGTTCCTGAGCTCTTCGACTCTCTCCTCGCTGCCACTTCTATAGTTGAGTACGACAGTGTAGCCTTCAGAGGCCAGGCGCAGGCTGATTGCTCTTCCAATTCCCCTGAGCGAGCCAGTTACGAGTACGCTCTTTCCTTCGTTCATGCATTCTCTCCAGTTTGCACCATATCGAGGTTCTCTGCACACATTACCATAAGCTTGCCTTCGGCAACAAGTTCTCCACTCTCTCTGACTTCACCGACAAAGTTGTAGAGGTCGCTTGCAAGCTCGAAGTCCTCCCTTACAAGAATCCTCACCTTGGCATCCTTTTCAAGAAATGGTCTTGAGATTCTGAAATCCGAGACCTTCAGTATGAAGCCCATTAGAGGTCTTTCACCATTTCGGTAGCCCTTGAAGAAGGAGTATGCAGAGATACTCTGCGCAATGAGCTCGAAGCATACGTAGCCAGGTGTGTTCTCTCCATTGAAGAAGGGAGAAAGGTCGGACAGTGTCGCTCCGGCCTCTAGCTCCTTGTCACGGTAGCTGAATATGCTGTCAATGAGTGCCATTGAACTCTTGTGCGGAATGACCTTCATTACTTCATCTCGGGAAAGAATCGGAAGAGAGATGCTCATCTTGTACTCCTTTCAAGTATCAGGACAGAGTTGAGGCCACCGAATGCGAAGGAGTTCGTCATCGCTCTTTCTATCGCCTTCCTCTCTCCTGTATGCGCGAAGTGAAGGCCCTCGACTTCGGCTTCTCCATCGAAGATGTGCGGTGGAACGAGCTGTGGAGACTCTTCCATCAGCGTGTAGAAGACGATAGCTGTCTCGAGTGCACCCGCAGCACCAAGCGTGTGTCCGGTCATCGCCTTCGTGCTCGAGATGGCTGTAGAGGATGGAAAGAGTGCCTTGATAGCCTTTGCTTCCATGCTGTCGTTCGCTATGGTACCTGTTCCGTGGAGGTTCACATAGTCGATATCCTCCGGAGCAAGAGAGGCCATTGAAAGGGCCCTTTCAATGCAGGCTATGACCTCCTTCGCTTCCGGATCCGGGCCTGTCATGTTGTAGCCATCGCTTGTGCTTGCATAGCCTGTCAGGACAACATTGTAATCGGTGAAGACCTGCTCTCTTGTAATGAAGTAGAGCGAAGCTCCATCTGCAAGTGTTATTCCACTTCGATTTCTGCTGAATGGGTTCGTGACGCTGCTGCTCACAGCAGAGAGCGAATCGAAGCCATCGACGATGAGGTCGGATGCAAAGTCGACACCTCCGACGAGGATTGCATCTGCAAGACCTGCATCAAGCAGGTCGACTGCCCTGATCGCTGCGATGTTGCTTGATGCACAGGCAGCTGCAATGGAGAAGGAGGGGCCTGAGAGGCCCAGCCTCCTTCTGATGATCTCGATAGGTCTGTAGGGGTTCTGGCTGTCGATGCTGTATGTGCCAAAACTGCCACTCTCCCTGTATAGTCTATGCTGCAGTGCTGCCTCCTGGCTGTTGTAGTCGCAGCCTCCGACGATGACACCGATCCTATTGCTTTCGAATCTGCTTTTCATCACTTCTGCACTCTTCTCAAGCTCATCAAGCGCATCAGAAAGAAGTGCATCGAAGATATCCTCTCCAGCTGTACGATACCTTCCGACCAGCTTTCCTCCTGCATTCCTGACAAAGTGATCCTGAGAGCCCGAGCGTATCCTCTCCATGTTCTCTTCCACGGTTCTGCCAAGGCATGACAGCATTACAGGTGGTGACAGATAGTATCTCTTCATAGCAGGTCTATAGAGTAGGTGTAGCCGCGAAGTGCGTTGACGACCTCGACGTGGCCACCCTGATTCGTCATTGTCGAAATGACCTCTCCCGAGGAGGTCAATGTTCTCTTTCCATTCTCCTCTGAAATATCGAGACCGATGGCCTCGAGCTCAGGCTTCAGTATATCCAGCGAGGAAAGCAGCAGCTGGATGTCTGCGATGATATACTCGCTCTTCAGCTTCCTTGCAGAGACGAATGGGGAGTGGAAATCTATGCTCCTTCCATCAAAGACCACCGATGCGATCGTCTGCCCTGTCGGAGTGAGGATCGTGAGGTCGAGCTTGCTGGAATCTATTACAAGGTACGCCTCGGCACTCATCTCGTCATGTCCGTTGAAGCTTCCTGTGATCAGCTGGTAGGATTCAAGAGGGGGAAGGGCCGAGGGTGGAAGCAGCTGGAAGACTGCACTGTCGGTCAGATAGACTCCTTTCGGCTCGTAGTTTGAGACACAGGCTGTGAAAAGGAGTATCATGAGACTTAAAAGAGGAAGAAGCTTTCTATGCATTTGGATCCCTTGAACAGTTCTGACTTTAGTAGAGTCTACTTTATGGACACCTCTTTGTCAAAGGAGAAGCTGTCCGGAAAAGAGTACATAAAGTCTTGTATCAGAAAGGATTATTCAATACAGATACAGGATGGGGATTTTTCATATGGACCCGAAGGGAAACCTTATATCGAAAAATTCGCCCACCCCTTCAATCTTTCCCATTCAGATGACCTCATGTGCCTCATCATATCCGGATATGGAGCTGAGGTCGGAATCGATATCCAGGTAGTCAGGAGAAACTACCATACAGAGGATATTGCAAGGAGGGCCTTCCTTCCAGATGAGATAGAGTGGATGGAGAAGAGGGAGGATGGCTTTTTCCAGATGTGGACGATGAAGGAAGCGCTGATAAAGGCGCACGGCGGCTCGATCTGGGACAGCGCCAGATATGGCTCTGCTGCCGAGAAGGAGGGCAGCTATGACCGCTATCTCCTCTCCCTCAAAGGGAAAAGATACTACCTAGCAATCTATCCCGGACAGAGAAATCTCATTCTTCCTGATGGCTGGAACCTGATAGAATTGCGATGAGATAGGCTATCGTTATCCCTGTGAAGACAGTAAGGCCGAAAATATGCACCGGGCGGAAGGAGCTGAAGAGCAGGGTTCCGAAGCTCAGCGCTGTCGTAAGATATGAGAGCGTGATGGCCAGAAGCGGCTTCTTTCCCTCCTGGGATGCAAAGACCATGTAATCAAGGCCAAGCCCGATGACAAGCAGAAGTCCGACAGCAAAGAAGAAGTCAATGTCGAGCGAGAGAAGCGGAGAGAGTGAAAGCGTCGAAATGAATATGATGAGTGGAGACAGGGAGAGATGTACTCCCTTTCTTCTGTAGAGTGCGACAAGAAGAACCACTATGAGCACAAGTGCTGCGATGAATATCCTCAGTATCATCCCTGTCAGGCTGTCCAGCTGCTCTTCAATGAGCTCCATCCTGTTCATGTAGGTCACACCCTCCATTGCTGGAAGAGCCGTGCTGCCCTTCAGACCGAAGAGAAGCACCATATGGTAGCAGTGCTCTCCCAGCTCTCCTATATTCATGGCCCCCAGAAGACTCTTCATGCTCTCATCAAGTCCATCGTAGGAGAGAACTTCCTGCTCCTCTATGGCCCTCTCTGCCTTTGTGCTTTCAATGCCGAGTGCTGCGCACTGCTCATCAAGAAGTGGAAGCAGCTTTCTCGCTGCCTCTATATTCTCTCTCTGCACCCTTGTCGATGGCAGGAAGAGGCCCTGCGCAAGATAGCGTTCAAGCTTTCCCTCATTTACAAGAGCATCGAGTGATGAAAGGTACTCATCCTCTATAGCTGAGCACTCCTCTTCATTTTCTGCCTCGATGACGAGATAGGAGGTCGATGAATAGCCCATCACACTTCCTACAGTCTGCTCGCTTCTTCTCATCCTCTCGCTCATGCTGTAGAGGGAGGAGATGTCGTTCTCGATGTGCAGCTTCCTTCCCTGGAAGAGAAGAAGGAGAAGGGAGACTGCAAGCAGCAGGGGAACGTAGGACCTTCTGATCCTGAAGGGCCTTCTTCTGAATGCAAGTGAGTGCTTTGAGACCATGCTCCTTCTTATTATCAGAGGATACAGGCCATTGACAGTAAGGTATGAGCTTGCAAGCCCGAAGGTCGAGAATAGTGCGACCTGGCGAAGTAGCGGATATGGAGAGAGAAGCAGCAGCAGGTAGCAGACTACTGTAGATATGAAGCCTGTTGCAAGACTCTTCGAAAGCCTCTTTCTTGCCTCCTCTGCATCCATTGTCTCTGAAAAGGAGAGATAGTAGTGGACTGCATAGTCTATTCCTGTTCCGATGAGCGTCGTGCCGAAGATCAGAGTCAGTATGTGGACTTCAGGAGTGAAGATGAGCAGGGATGAGATTGCCGACAGGATCGAGAATGTGATGCTTATGAGAAAGAGGTAGATAACATGGAAGCTTCTCAGGACGAGAAGGAACATCAGAAGTATCAGGAGGATGGAGACTCCTGTTATGAGCATGACCTCTCTCTGGGCATTCCTTGCGCTCTCCAGGCTATGGAATGGGATGCCTGAATAGCTGACCTGAGTGCCTGTATATGTTCTTTCTATTTCATCTCCTGCATCGAATATCAGATTTATGCCATTGTCCGTATTCGTCAGGTCGAGACTCTTCCTTGAAAGTCTTCCCTGCATCATCACATACCACACTCCATCCTTGAAGCAGGCAAGAACATCCTCCTTGGGCATGAATGGAGTGATTGCAGACAGCTTTTCGATGTAGGCTGAGAGCACTCTCTCCTCTACAAGGAACGGATCCTCTTCGATATTCTCGAGCGGCATGAAGGTGAAGGCTCCGAATATTCTTCCAAGCGCCTCGGCCTGGAAGGTGGAGGGTGAGGAGAGAATCTCCTCTCTGGTTTCCCTGTCCATCAGGGCATATCTGTACTTTGATGCAAGCTTCTGGATTGCAGATAGATCCATACTCTCGACTTCAAGGGATATTGATGAGAAGAGATTCTTTTCCTTCAAGCTGGAGCAGAGTTCGATCGAAGCCCTTCTTGCAGTATCGAAATCCTCATTCCCTACGAGGATGCTGACACTTGCGCTCTGTCGCGATGCGAACTCTCTTTCAGCCTCTGCTATCTCCTTCCTCATCCCGTTTGCCGGAATCATGGAAAGAAAGTCGGTCGAGATCTTCACCCTTCCTGCAAACAGGGAAATCACTGCTCCGAGAAGCAGCAGAGTGTGGAAAAGAAGGAATGTCAGGCTAAATGGAGTAGGTCTTCTCTTCATTCTCGTTCAGCTCTCTCTGCCTGGCATCCTCGAAGGTATAGAGCACATAGTCACCACTCTTTTCGACCATGAGAAGCTCCTCGAGCTCCTCTCTGCCAGCTATCGATATGCTCTCTATGAAGGCAGAGAGTGCCTTGTCCCTGGGCTTCAGGCCAAGGACCCATCTGCCACCCTCTGAAATGAATGAGATGTGAAAGTTCCTCTCGATGCTGTCGTAGTCACCAGTGAAGATGCTCTCGAGAGAGGTGGCCATGCTTGTGTAGATGTGGTTTCCTGAGACATCGAGCTGCTTCACCTTGCCAGAGCCTATTTGCTGCTTCATCTGCTCCTTTTTGACGACCATTACGGATTCATATGGCCGCTCTATGATGAAGGCCATTCCTTTTCCGGGAGCCATCAGCATCTTCCCTGTAGAGACAAGGTCCCTGCCTAGCTTGGCTATATGCTTCTTCTGCGTATACGAGGCGACCAGAGGAAGCTCTGAAAAGCTCTCCTGCATAGAGATGAAGGCAGGATCGTTCCTGTCGAGCTGGGAATCGAAAAGCTTCGGGTCATCCAGAGCGATTGCAGGAATCGAAAGAGCGATGGAAAGAAGCAGTGCAGAAACAAAAAGGCGCCTATACATCCAGATTCTCCTTTATCGCATTCTTCAATATTGCCGGTATGTCTCCCAGGCTTCTTCCCTCGATATCGACGGCCATCTGCGTGCTCTCGCCCTTTGTCGTGATGATTCCGCTCTCCTTGTCCCTGATCTCGAATCTTATCTTCAATAGAAGGTCGTACTCGGAAACAGTCGCCTTGACTATGACCTTCTGGCCGAGCCTGAGCGGCCTTATGTACTTTGCTCTGTTGCTTGTGAGAGGAAGCATGTAGCCTTCGTCTGCAATCGCCTTGTATGGAAGCCCGATGAGGTCGAAGAGGCGGTGACGGGCCACTTCGAAGTAGTCGAAGTATCTGCCGTTCCAGACGATGCCCATGCTGTCGACATCGAAGAATTCAACTGTAATCTCAACCTCTGCGCTTTTCATCCTCATCTCTCCAGAACTCAAAGAAGTTATACCACTGATAGGGGTGTCTCAGACAGTTCTCTTCCAGATTCTCCACGAAATTTGCAGCTGTGCTCTCTGCGTAGAGTCTCCTGGCACTCCTGCCATCCCCTTCCACTCTCGTGCTGTTCCTCTTTACAAAGACATCATAGCACCTTCTGATTCCAAAGTCCCTTCTTCTGACGAGCGTTACGAAGAAGTTCGGTGCAGCTATCAGGGAGGATAGATAGAAGGCGCCATATGGAAACTCGGCCTTCCTGCCAAGAAAATCCAGTTCCACACATCTTTCAGAGGCCCTGTCTGCCGCAATTATGACGATTCCGCCATCCCTTATCGTCCTCTCGAGCTGCTCTATGCTCCCCATATCCATATTGCGGGTGCTCATCAGATTGAGCTTCGAATCCCTGTTCAGCCTGCCCAGCATCGAGTTGAACCTGTCAGTGACCTCGAATTCGACTATGCAGGTCATCGGAATCGGGTGTCCGACCCTCTCCCTTGCAAGCTGTGCCGAGAGCGCCCTCAGAAGCTCAGAGGAGCCGACGTGGGAGACCAGTGCGATGACTCCCTGTCCCCTTGCAAGACTCTCATTGAAGAGGTCTATGTCATCATTGCTGAAGTGCAGGTGAGAGTAGTCTATCTTCCCAAGCCAGCTCTCGGCCTTCTCGACAAGCGTTATCGAAAAGGAGAGGAAGTGGAGGTAGGGCGAGAGTCTTCTGCCTGAAAGAGCAGCTATGCGCTCATGGTAGCTTTTCAGACCCTCTCTTGCCTTCCTTCCCATGAGAAAGTAGAAGAGAGAGACTGGATATGCGATGAGGATAAGAAGGAAGTGCGGAAGTACTCTGAAAAGAACGGACATGAGTGCAAAGACCCAGACTCCTCCTACCTCATCTCTCTGCCATCTCTTCACCTCTTCCTCCTGTGCTGGTAGATGATATCACCGATGTGGAGAAATAAGAGGAAGAAGAGCCGTGTGAAGGTCCATGAGATCCTTGCATTGTCCCTTACCATCCTGAAGTGGGACAGTCCACCCTCTGGATAGGTCACCTTGACACTCTCGTTCACTATCCTGACCCTGTGGTAGTAAAGCTTGATCAGTATCTCGATATCGTAGCCCATCCTGAGGTCCCAGATGCCCCGGCTGGTAAGCTTGTGGCAGATTCCGACAGGGTAGACCCTGAAGCCGCACATCGAATCGCGTATGCTCCAGTCGAAGGTGTAGAGGTGAGTGAAGAAGTTCGCAACACCTCGCCCCTTCGCCCTCGAGGGTGGGGCAGAGTCATCGTAGGCTGGATAGCCACAGATAAGGGCATCCGGATTCTCCTCTGCAAGAGATATGAAGCGTGGAATTCTGTTGATATCGTGCTGTCCATCTGCATCTATCTGGAGTACGTTGGTAAGTCCAAGTTCGTCTGCAAGCGCAAAGCCTGCGTTGAGTGCTCCGCCCTTGCCAAGGTTCTTCTCCAGTGTCTTCAGATGGACGAGGGAGGAGAGGGACTTTGCCTTTTCAAGACAGCTCTTCGTCTCCTCATCGCTTCCATCGTCGATGAGTATTACAGGATAGCCGTACTCCAGCAGTACCCTTGTCTCTTCAAGTGCTGTTATTCCATGATTGTAGACTGGGATCAGGAAGCCGAAATTCAAGAGCGCACCTCCAGATTGCCAAAAGAGCAGCTGTTTCCTGCAGCGTCATGGTATGAGAATGAAAGGAGGTTCTCCTTCGAAAGGTCGAGAGTGAGCACCATCCTTCTGTCAGGCTCTATCGGCCTTGTGAACTTCGTCCTTCTGATTCTCGAAACCGTGAGTCTTCTTTCAGCAAGAAGGCTGGCCTGCCTGACTGCGATATCTATCTCTGCAACTGCAGGAAGCAGGTGGAAGGAGTCGAAGTGCCCGCTGTAGTATGGGGATGAGAGAGGAACGGAAAAGTATACCTTCCACACACTCTCTCCAGTCTTCTCGACCTCTGCTATATTCACAGTTGAAAAGCCGTTCATCCATCGATCTCCGAAGAAAAGAGTGCCTTGACCTCTTCAAGCTGCACCTTGCCCATGCTGTTTACTGGAATGGCCTTCACAAAGCGATAGCGGCGGGGAACTGCCACGCTTTCGAGGTATCTTGCAAGCTGTGAGCGGAAGAATCGTACCCTTGCTCCGTGGCCGAGGCCTTCGGTCCTTCTCTCTCCCTTCTCGGACAGCACTACCGCTGCAGCAAGGTACTCTCTCCTGTCGTTGGAGAGGACAACTACCTTCGAATCCCTGACAAGACCGGTCTGCATCAGTCGGTTCTCGACCTCCACAAGCGAGATTCTCTTTTCTGCGATCTTGACGACAGAGTCCTTCCTTCCCTTGAGAATGAAGGAGCCGTCCGGATTGAATGCAACGAGGTCGCTTGTATGGAAGGGCTCGCCATTCAGGATTGCAGGGCAGCGGATTATGAGACAGCCATCGCTGTCGCATGAAAGCCTGACATTGTCGAGCGGCTGCCAGGAGGAGGTCCTCTCATCCTTGCTCACCTTCCAGGCAATGCCACTTGTCTCCGTGCTTCCATATATCTCGACAGGCCAGAAGCCGAGAATCCTCTCTATTGCCTCTGCTGTCTCTCTTGTCATCGGACCGCCGGATGAGACTATGTAGGGATCGACAAGATCGACTCCGCCTGCAAGCTGTGGGTCCTCGCTTGCAGCCTTCAGGAAGGCGGGGGAGGTGACGATAAGGAGCCTGTCCTTCGTCAGGGACATGAACTCATTCGGATCTGCGATCCTCTCTCTTCTGAAGGGTACCCCCTCCATGAATGGCTTGATCGCTGCGAACATGAAGCCGAATATGTGGTGCGGATTGACGGAGGAGACGACGACTCTGCTCTGGAAGTCACTTCTCCACATGGCACCGAAGTACTCGTTGTCTCCCTCGAGCTCTCCAATCGTATGCTCGATCGGCTTTGGAGTTCCTGTGGAGCCCGAGGTGAAGAACTGGAGCCTCGAGCTGTAGCTGATAGGAGGAAGAGAGAGGTCCTTCGCCTCTGTCTCCTTGAGTATCCTCCTGATGTCGTATATGTCACCCTCATCCTTCTCGAAGAGGCCGATCGTATCGTCATCCAGCAGTTCTCCTACGAATTCGGGACTTGAATTTGCGGAAAGTGCGATCGACTTGCCGCTCTGCATGACTGCCGTAAGCGCAACAATGAAGTAGTAGAAGTCATCAAGGTGGATGATCACTCTCTCCCTGCTGATCGTGGAGAGGAAGCTTCTGAGCCTGGCTGTATCCTCCAGGTAATCCTTCCAGGTCGTATGGACACCATCGGAGTACTCTCCGCTGTAGGCGATTATCCTGTCATCTTCCCTGGAATCTGCAGAAAGCTGGGTAAGCAGAACTCTCTTCTGTATATCTGCATTCACGAAATGTCTCACGATGAATTCTCCTATGAATAGAGTGCCTATGAGGATATAGGCGACAAGACCATTATATATCACCCAGGCCTGCGGGGATGGATAAAGGGTCGTTACAAGTGCAATTGTGCCATTTATCAGGAAGAATGCACACCAGACAAGTGTGACTTTCCTGCAGTATCTTGCGATAGAGCCCCTGGCGGGGTGTTTCGCAATCCTTCTGTCTCCAAGCTTTGCAAATACAAGGACCATCGACTCTTCCCTGTGAATGGAAAGAGAGAAGGTCAGCAGCATCAGGATATTGACTAGAACAGGGTAGAACCTCAGTATCCTCTCACTGCCTGTAATGAGTACAAGGATTGCAACAGAGGCCATCAGAAGTGGGGGCGCAATGCTTTTCTTCTGATGGACAAGAAAAAGAGCTGATGCCACTGCCATCAATGAAAGGGCAACAACTCTGATCGGAAAATGGAAGACTGCAAGCGAAAGAAAGACAATGAGAGGATAGCATACTGAAAGCACCGCTCCGATTATCCTTACGGCCAGCATCCCTTACTTTGCGTTCTTGACAAGGAGCTCGATCAGGTCCCTTACGGTCCTTATCTCCCTGAACATCGAGGCGTCCACCTTCGGAGGAAGGTACTCCTTGAACTTGACGATGAGCTCGGCTGCATCGATCGAGTCGAGATCGAAATCCTCGACGAGGTCGGAGTCGAGGGATATCTCATCTTCTGCGATATCGAACTCGGAGACGAGAATCTCCCTTATCTTTGAAAACAGTTCTTCTTCAAGTGCGGCCATCTTCACCTCTCCATGTGTGCTGAAATGTAGTCGGCAAGTGTGCTGACGGATGCGAAGTACTTCCTGTTCTCTCCGTTCTCGGAGGAGAAGGAGACTCCGAAGTGCTTCTTGAGCGCGATACCGAGCTCAAGTGCGTCGACACTGTCCAGTTCCAGACCCTCGCCGAAGAGTGCCTCGTCATCCTTGATTTCATCCCTGGTCATTCCCTCAAGCTCGAGACTTGTGATGATGACATCCTTGATCTCATTCTTCAATGTATCTATATCCATATCTGTTCCTGATTGGAAAAAGTATGATTTGCAGAGTATTTATTGTCAATAATGGCAAGCAGCTCGCACATGCATTTGCTCTCGATACCAATGGAGACTTCGCAGCAGACAAGGAAGAGGCCGTATTCGATGGCGCATACCACGAATCCTACTTCCAGTCAGCTCCATACTTCGTAGAGAAGATCTACGGAATCACCTGGCTCAACGCAGCCTACTGATCGTCCGATCCAGTTGCGACAGCGGCTCCCTCTTCACTGTGAGTCGTTTTTTTTGTCATTTTGCATTGGAATGATACTATAATCTTTGCTATCGGAGGTTATGTATGAAGAAAACACTGGTTTTTTTTCTCATAATTGTTTTTTCGGCATCCATTCTAGTTGCAGATAGTCTCATGCAGCAGAAGATGTATGAAGTGACCGGAAGCTATCCAGCAGAGGATTTCGTCGGTTTCGGCACCGAGACCCGTGGCGGTCTCGATGGCAGGATAATCAAGGTGACCAATCTCAATGCAGATGGTCCTGGCTCGTTCAAGGAGGCCGTCCTTGCCGAAGGTCCAAGGACCGTTGTGTTCGAGGTAGGTGGAATCATAGACCTGGACAAGCAGCAGATAAAGATAAAGGAACCTTATCTGACGATCGCCGGACAGACTGCACCATCTCCCGGTATCACATTCATCCGCGGTGGTCTTACCTTCGATACGCATGATATCGTGATGCAGCATGTCAGATTCAGGATGGGCGATGCAGGTGCCAAGGTAGGTGAGGGCTACGAGTCCGAGGTCTCGACTGCAGGAAACGGCAATGCATACAATATCGTAGTCGACCACTGCTCCGTCTCCTGGGGCGTCGACGAGAACCTCTCTGTTTCCGGAAAGAGAGGACAGGGCCCGGAGAATGCTTCAAGGAACATCACATACAGCAACAACATAATCGCAGAGGGCCTTGCATTCTCGGTCCACAAGAAGCAGCACATGAACCATTCGATGGGCACGCTCGTAATGGATGACTGCACCAACGTTGCGATCATCGGAAACTACTATGCGCACAACTACGAGAGGAACCCCTGGTTCAAGGGCAACACCTCCGGTATCGTCGTCAACAACCTGATCTACGATCCAGGTGCCTGGGCAATCAGGCTTTCGTGGATTCCCAAGGAGTGGGCAAAGGTAACAGCAGAAAAGCCAACCTCTCCAAAGGTATCCATCGTAGGAAACTATGAGAAGGAGGGACAGTCCACAGTCGTAAAGGCAATGGTCGGCTCCAACTATCCAGAGAACGATGAGCACGGCTATCTCGAGGACAACCTGATCTTCAAGGCAGATGGTGTCACCCCTGGAAAGATCACAGACGAGTCCATCCCAATTGGAATCGACAAGGAGAAGCCTATCTGGATCGAGAACCTTCCTGTAATGCCAGCAAAGGATGTCCCAGAGTATGTTCTTGCACACGCTGGTGCAAGACCTGTAGAGAGGGATGCTGTGGACAGGAGACTTGTAGAGGAGTTCCATACAGGCGGTGGAAAGGTCATCAACAACCAGAATGAGGTAGGTGGCTATCCAACAGCAGAGCCGACCTTCAGGTCCCTCCCGGACAAGGTGGACAACATCGAGGTCTGGCTGAGGAAGTTCACCTACGAGGTCGAAGTGCATTGAGAGCTTTCCGGATAGACGGTCGAAAGGCCGTCTATCTATTTCCTATCCTCTCCTCAATCCACTTGAGATAGTCCTTCTTCTCTCTGGTGTTCTCTCTTTCATAGGTAATGTCCCTGCCTCTCATTGAGAGTGCCTTTCCAAGGTCTATCCAGCCAAGGCCCACCTTTTCAGAGATGAATGCTTCGAGCTTTCCATCCTCGCATCTTCCGATCATGTAGGCACTTCTGTGGTCAACGAAGAGGTAGCAGTACTTTCTGTCCCTGCAGAGCTTTATGATTTCAGAGTAGGGAACAGCCTTTCCCGATACTGAGAATGCATCATCGTTGAAGCTGTATCTTGTTGTCCCTATATCGCCAAGGGAGGAGAGGGCAGAGGCAGCCTCGAGAGCAGGAAGTCTTCTCCAGATGAACTGGAGAATCACACCCATCAGAACAAGACAGATTGCAAGCAGATTGAGCTTGCCTAGAAATTTCAGTCCAAGAAGAATCACAAGAAGACCGATCAGCCTGAAGAGGATTATCGTCTTCTTCCTGAAGCTCATCCAGATAGAAAGATATAGTCTCTCGATGCTATTTCTTGTATGAGTGAACTCTGCTTCCATGAGCCCATTATAGTGATTTGCTTCTCTTTGTTCAGCCACTCTTCTACCTGACGGCTGGTAATTGCAGCTCAAAGGACTTAGAATTGAAATACATGGAGATGTGAGATGAAGACAATAGAACTCAAAGTAAAGGGAATGATGTGCGTCCACTGTGAGAAGCACGTTGCAGATGCAATCGAGAAGGTTGCAGGAGTAGAGAAGGCCATCGCAGACCGCACAAATGACCGTGTGCTTGTACGCCTTTCTGGTGACAGCGTAGATGAGAGTGCTCTCAGGGCCGCTGTCGAAGCTGAGGAGAAGGAGTACTGCGGGATCGTATCAAGGTAGACGCAGCTCTGATATCCTGATGTTACCTGGCTTTTTCATAAAGATGTCGGGACAAAGAATGGCAATTGCTATCTAGACTGGCAGGAACTCATAGATGAGGCGGAGTGTTATCACAGCAAGTATTGCAATGAACATAGGCCTGATTATCCTTGCGCCCCTTGTGATGGCAAGGTACGAACCTGTGAGGCTGCCTGCAATATTGAAAAGCGTGGCGAATAGCACCACCAGCCAGATTACATTTCCAGATAGGGCATATGTGAGGGCGGCTGCGATATTTCCTGCTGCCATTATTATCTTTGTATTCCCTGAGGCCTTTATCAGGTCGAGGCGGTCCAGGATCGCAAAGGCAAGCAGGTAGAAGGCTCCGGCTCCAACTGTGTAGAAGCCCTGGTAGCAGCCGATGACAAGGCCGATCAGGATGCTGTTCGCAAGTATCCTGGCACTGGAAAGTGTCTCGACCCTGTTATTTGATCCGAAATCCTTCCTTAGGAAGATGACAACAGCAATTACCGGCACGAGAACTATCATCAGAATCTCGAGAACATCCTCATTCGCAATCAGATTCAGCTTCGCTCCAAGGAAGGCTCCGATAACTGCGAATGGAAGCGCCAGCAGAGCAGAGTGATAGTGTATCTGCCTCTTTCTTGCAAATACCAGAAGATTTGCAATATTCCCGACAGTCGTAGAGCACATATTGGTCCCGGTCATCGAGTGGATCGGAAAGCCTGTGAGGATGAATACAGGGATTGTCAGAAGACCTCCGCCACCACAGACAGCATCGACAACGCCTGCCAGAAAGAAGGTGAACGATACGATGGCAATCGAAAATGCTGTTATCATAGCTGGGAGTATATGAGAAACCCACCCTTGTCATAAATAGGGTGGGCTCAGAAAATAGACTATTGTCTCTCTTCTAGATGTACTTTGCTCTGAGGTACTTCACAGCCTTCCTTGCTGCAGTATCCGGATCTGGATATGGAAGACACTCGACTGTTGCCCAGCCATTGTAGTGGATCTTTCCAAGGGCTGCGAAGAAGGTGTCGAAGTCCATGTGTCCAAATCCTGGAGCCCAGCGGTTGGAGTCTGCAAGGTGGATGTACTCTACGTACTTCCTGTACTTGATCAATGCCTCGTCCATGTGGGCATCCTCCATGTTCATGTGGAAGATATCCGGCATCATCGTGAAGTTCTTCCTGTTGACCTTCCTCACAAGGTCCACGCACTGGTCGAGGTTGTTCACGGAATCGATCTCATACCTGTTGACCGGCTCGAGGATCATCTTCACTCCCCTTGGTTCTGCATAGTCGCAGACCTTGTTCGCCATGTCGATGAAGAGGTCTTCCCAGTGTCCCATATCTCTGCCCTTGATGGAGCCGCGTGTTCTTCCGATGTTGACAAGACCACCGAAGTCGGAGGCGAGGTCTATAAAGCCCTTGAAGCACTCGTATACAGCCTCTCTGCTCTCCTTGTCCTCATCAGTGAAGGTGAGGCCGCGTGCAGCGAATACCTGGCCAGAGGAGACTGCAGAGACCTCGATGCCGCTTTTCTTCAGGAGAGATCCAAGCTCGGCCCTTGTAATCTCTGATGGGTCCTTGAGTGCAAGCTCGACGCCATCGTAGCCATACTTTGCAGCCTTTTCGATCGACTGCTCAAGTCCTCTCATTACAACGAATGCTGAAGGAAGTGCTCCATCAGATGCAATTGCAACACCAAGTTTCATGGTTGTATCTCCTTTTGACAGTTTCTGTACCAGGGGTCCTGCCCCTAAAAACAACCCTCCCTTTTGGGGGAGGGCCATATCAGTGATCCTCTGTGGATCACATCTCCTTGATCAGGGAAAGGTCACCGGATGCGGCAGCCTTCAGGATCGGGAGCATGTACTCGTCGACGTCGTCTGCAGTCATTGGAACTGGCATGTTCTGCAGCTTCATCTTCAGAGCTGGGTCCTTTGCGGCTTCAACAGCTCTTGGGATGTGGACATCTTCCTTGAACTTCGGAAGGTCTGTGAGCTTTGTCGGAGCACCGATGGACTTTCCGAACTCGATCATTGCTTCAGCAACTGCAACTGCAAGTGCTCTGCCTTCGAGCTTGTCGAAGTCGACATCCTTTGCATAGCCGGCCTTCTTGAAGACGTTTCCTGCTACATGGAGCTGTGGCTGGATTGCCTTGCTGTAGAAGACAGCATAGTACGGGTTCATCAGACCACATGCAGTACCGTGACCTACACAGTCAACGAGAGAGAAGGAGGTGAGGTGACCACCAGAGGTACCGCCGACCATGATTGCATAGCCGCCGAGGTCTGTCGAAAGGCCGATAGCCTCTCTGGCTTCGACATTCTTCGGATCCTTGATGACCTCCTTTGCATAGGTGGTAGTAAGACCAGCTGCTGCCTCGAAGAGGGCCTTTGTCTTCTCATAGGTCTCTGGCTTTGCTCCCCAGAATACTTCGATGGTGTGTGCGATCGAATCGAGAGCACCGTCGATAGTGACTGAAAGTGGCATGGAGCAGGTGACCTTGTAGTCGAAGATCGGTCTTGCAGGAACGATTGCAGGGTCGACGATGAGCTTCTTCTGTCCTACGACCGGATCTGTGATGTTGGAGTACTTTGTGAGGTGTGCACCTGAGGATGCGCTTGTCTCGACTGCAACAACTGGAACAAGCTTCTTGCCGGTCTTGGCAAGCTGCTCTGTTACGATGCCTGTGCCGAAGTAGCCGTCAATCTCAGGAGTGTATGCAGAACCGAGGGTTGCGAGCATGGAAGCTGCCTTGCACGCATCGATAGTGGAACCACCACCGACTGCGACGATGCAATCCGGCTTGTAGTCGAGGACATAGGTCGTGATCCTGTAAACGTCCTCTCTTGGAGCATTAGGCTTTGCATCCGGGCAGGCCTGGCCACCAGCGACCTCTACATCGGAATCCTTCAGGTATCCGAGAATCTCATCGAGGACCGGCTTCATGTATGTGTTGTTGCAGACGACAAGTGCCTTCTTGCCGAATGATGCTGCGATAGGGCCTACTTCCTTGAGAACACCTACACCCACTGTATAGTTCGGGAATGCTTCTCTGAGAATCTCATAGGCTTTTGTCTTGTTTGCGTCCATTGTTCTTCTTTTCTCCTAATATCTTTTACTTTGCAAGAAGTTTCCTGGCCTCTGCTGCGATGTTCTCGGCAGAAAGACCGTACTTTGCAAGAAGTGGTACATATGGTCCGGTCTCGCCGAAGCAGTCGTCGAAGCCGATGTTCTTGACCTTGCATGTGAATCCACTTCTGAATGCCTCTTCGGCAATTGCTCCACTGAAGCCACCGTTGAGTACTGCCTCCTCGACTGTCACGAGTGCTCCGGTCTTCTTTGCGGACTCGAAGATCGATGCAGTATCGATAGGCTTTACGAATGGGACAGAGAAGACCTCTGCGCTGATTCCTTCGGCCTCGAGAAGCTTTGCTGCGTCGCATGCCATGGAAGCTGTGATGCCGTTGGCTGCGATCGTGATGTCCTTTCCTTCAACGCACTTCACTGCCTTTGCCTGGAAGAATGCATCCTTGTCGGTGTCGATATCCGGCATAGCATTTCTGTTGAGACGGATGTAGACAGGATTGTTCCTGGTGAGGGCGTAGTCGAGAGCGAGCTCGGCCTGGCGTGCATCGGATGGTACGATGACCTCCATGTTCGGGATGGAGCGGAAGATTGCGATATCCTCGATTGCCTGGTGGGATGCACCGTCGAAGGAGTCGGAGAGACCGCCATATGCACCTGCGATGATGACCGGCAGGTTGTTGTAGCACATATCGTTCCTGATCTGGTCGAGGGACTTCAGTGAAAGGAAGATTGCAAAGGCGTTGATGACAGGGTGGTAGCCAGCAGTAGCAAGACCTGCTGCGACGCCTGCGAGGTTGCCCTCTGCAACACCAACGTTGAAGAATCTCTCAGGGAAAGCCTTGCCGAAGTGGGCAGACTTTGTGGATGAGGATACATCTGCATCGAGAACTACGAGTTCTGGATGGGTCTTGCCAAGTTCTGCAAGATGCTTGCCGAATGCTTCACGCATCTGTGTGCTCATACAAGTGCCTCCTTTTCTGCTGTGTGTGCCTTGAGTTCCTTGATGCCGATCTCATAGTGCTCGTCATCGATGACTGCTCCGTGCCAGGTGTTCTTGCCCTCGGAGAAGGATACGTCCTTGCCCTTGATGGTGTCGTAGACGACTGCCTTTGGCCATACATTGTCGCTGTCCATCCACTTGAACGAGTCGAGGATGTCGGCGGTGTTGTTTCCGTCATACTTGTTCGGGCAGACATTCCAGCCAAATGCTGCGAGCTTCTCTCTGAGCGGCTCAAGTGGCATGATCTGGTCTTCGGTGCCATCGAGCTGGACCTTGTTGTAGTCGATCATCAGAACGAGACCCTCTGGCTTCTCCTTTGCTGCATACATGAGTGCTTCCCAGGAGGAACCCTCGTTGAGACAGCCTTCTCCAGTCATTACATAGGTCCAGTACTTCTTGCCGGAGAGCCTTGCAGCAAGCTGCATGCCGATACCGACAGAGATTCCATGGCCAAGTGCGCCAGTGGACATATCGACTCCAGGAACCTTGAGCATTGCAGGATGGCCCTGCAGGTATGAACCAAGTGTCCTGAACTGGTGAGTATCCTCGAGAGGGAAGTAGCCACGAGCTGCAAGTACAGTATAGAGGTTGATCGAAGCGTGTCCCTTGGAGAGGATGAAGCGGTCCCTATCCTCGCATGCCGGATTCTTTGGATCGATATTAAGTCTGTTGAAATAGAGACTTGTTACAAGCTCTGCGGCACTGGATGCGCCTCCCCAATGACCTGTTCCTCTTTCGTGAAGAACTGTGAACATGTTTTCTCTGAAAGCTGAAGCAAGATATGCGAGCTCTGCTGCATTCATCTTCTTGCTAGGGTCAGAAAGCAATTTCTTAAGCTTTTCCTCCATTGTTCGCTCCTTGTTTTAAAATCGTATACAATATTATTACTACTTGAACCTTAATGTTGTCAAATAAATTTTAATAAATTTTTTAAATTCAATATAAATAAGGAATTAAAAAAATCGTATACAATTGTGAAAATTTTATTTGACGACTTGGTAAAAGGGCTATATGCTAGAGGTATGTAGTTGATTGGTATACAATCTGCTACATTGGAAAGGAAAATGTCGACAGATGAAGAAGGTTTCACAGAGTCTATCTGAAAAGGTATACGAATCCATAAAGACTGCCATCCTCGCAGGAGATCTCAAGGCAGGAGACAAGATAAGCGAAGATGGTCTTGCAGAGGAGTTCGGCGTATCCAGGACTCCTATCAGGGAAGCTCTCCAGCGCCTTTCAGAATATGGCCTTGTCTCCATCGCAAAGAGATCCCATGTCTCGGTCATCAGCATCTCCAGAGAGGATGCCGAGGATATCGCAGGTTTGAGGATCGCACTTGAACAGTACGCCATAGACAAGATCAGGCCGGAACTCTTCATGGAGCACCTGGCAGAGATCACAAGATGTGCAGCCGACTGCCAGTACGCTCTCCTGATGGGAGACAGAGCGAAGTCCTTCGAGCTCGACTCACTCTTCCATATAGAAGTGATAAAGTCGACCGGCGACAGCATACTTACAGATGTATACAGCAGGCTCGATGTCAGACTTCAGCTGCTGCGCGTTGCCCAGAACGAGAATACGCAGACACTTCTGGGATATCTTTCACAGCATCTGGAACTCATCCAGTATATAAAGAATGGTGACAGGGAGAGGGCCAAGGAGCTTATCTCTAATCACATCAGACACGACAGCACGATCAGTGGCCAGCAGCTGATGGCATAGGAATAGGGATATGGGAACAGCATCATACATCATCTTCCTTCTGCTGCTTGGACTCACGATCTTCAACCTCTTTGCGATGATCTCTGCAAAGAAGAGGAAGAGCAGGGCCGCATATGACTACAATAGGGTCATGAAGCCTCTTGATGACAAGCTTCTGAGGGCGATGAAGGAGAGGAAGATAGAGTTCACTGCCGTACAGAGGTTCGTGAACGACCTGGGAGAGGGCATCGTGGTCGTAAGGGACCTGAAGAAGAAGGTCTTCGGTATTGCGACTGCAGAGCACCTCATCATAGAGAGCTACTCGGCACTTGAAGAGGTGAAGGGTATATACGAGAAGAGTGGAATGAAGGTCCCGAAGGCGGAGGTGGAGGCGAGCATAGGCGATACAGTCTACACCTTCGTGATAGCTTCCAGACCATTCTTCCCGAAGGGCCTCATCGGTTCGATACTGAGGGAGTCCTACAACGATTTTATCGATCTTCTTCAGTCGATATGCGACGAGGGAAGGGACCAGGGAGACCAGGTCCAGTGATTGTGGAATTTCAAAAGGTAAATTGTTTTTACATAAAGTAGGAGGAAAAAAATGGCAAGAAAGCCCGTATTAGGCATGCTTCTCGGTGACGGCAGCGGTGTCGGTCCAGAAATCATCGCAAAGCTTGCTGCTGCTCGTTTCTTCGACGATATCTGTCATCCGGTATTCATCGGTGACAGGAGAATCCTGGACAGAGCATTCGAAATGGTCGGAAACAGGACCGAAGTGGTCTGTGTCGACTCGCTCGAAGGTCTCAGGTACGAGGATGACACTTACTACATGCTGGACAGAAAGAATCTGGATCCGAAGGATGCTCCGATCGGAGAGCTCTCGGTAGAGTGCGGAAAGGCCAATCTCGATATGCTGACCCTCTCTGCAGACCTGTACAACAGGAAGCTCATCGAAGGCTTCTGCTTCGGTCCATTCAACAAGGCCGGTCTCAAGGATGCTGGCTGCAAGTTCGAGTCCGAGCACCATCTTCTGGCACACCTCTTCAACCACACAGCTCCATTTGGAGAGATCAACGTATGTGGCGACCTCTGGACCACCAGGACCACCTCCCACATCCCAATCAAGGAGGTAAGCCAGAACCTTTCCGTCGAGAGGATCATGAGGGCAATCACACTTGCAAACGTCTCTCTCAAGAACTCCGGTATCAAGGAGCCCAGGATCGCAGTTGCTGCACTCAATCCGCACTGTGGAGAGGGCGGACGCTGTGGCAGAGAGGAGATCGACATCATCACTCCGGCCATCGAGACAGCAAAGAGCCAGGGCATCAACGCCTCCGGTCCATACCCCTCGGACATCACATTCATCAAGGCCTTCAGGGGCGAGTTCGATGCAGTCGTCACAATGTACCATGACCAGGGTCAGATCGCTCTCAAGCTGAAGGGCTTCGATACCGGCATCACGATTGCCGGCGGTCTTCCTGCTCCTATCGTCACCTGTGCACACGGCACAGCCTACGATATCGCAGGCAAGGGCATCGTAAAGACTTCTGCCTTCGAGAACGCAGTCAAGATGTGCGCTCGCATGGCAAACCATCTGGCAGGGGCATGAAGAATGAGTTTAAAGATCAATGAAAAGGCATCTGTGAAGATCCCGACCAAGATCATCATCCCGGTAGTGACCTTCGCTATCGGTGTTGTGTTCCTGATCACCGGACTTACACAGTATGGCTTCTGGAATAGCGAAACTGCCAGGCCGACGATGGGCTTTTTTCCGATCATCATCGCCTTTGCCCTGGTCGCTCTCTCTGCACTTGCCTTCGTCCAGGCTCTGGGAAAGGACAAGATGGTCGAATTCGAGCTTCAGAACTGGCTCATCCCGATCGCTCTTGTCTGCATAATCCTGATGAGCTACATCACAGGACTTGTATTGGCCATAGTTCTCTTCGAGATATTCTGGCTCAGGTTCTATGAGAAGCTCTCCTGGAAGACGACTGTAATAGTACTGGCAATCGTTCTCTTCATAGTTGATGGCTGCTTCCAGATGTGGCTTGGCATCGAGCTTCCGAAGGGCTTCATAATCAACCTCATCTACGACAATGTCGATGCTGATCTCAGCATCCTCATGATGATAATATAGGAGGTCTGAAAATGCAGAATCTATTGATGCTCGCTCAGGGCTTCCAGGTCGTACTGACATTAGAGAATTTCGCAGTCTGTCTTATCGGTGCCATCCTCGGTATCATCGTAGGTGCAATGCCTGGCATCGGCTCCCTTGCAGGTGTAGCGCTGCTTCTGCCGCTTACCTACAAGTTCAATCCTACCACGGCAATCATTATGCTCGGTGCTCTCTACTACTCCAACATGTACGGTGGTGCATACTCTGCAATCCTCCTGAACATCCCTGGAGACTCTCCTGCAGTCATGACAGCCCTCGACGGCTATCCGATGGCATCCGAGAGAAAGAGACCGGGACAGGCACTCTTCACTGCCAACATGGCATCCTTCGTCGGTGGTCTCATCGGCATGCTGATCCTGACCTTCATGGGTCCGGCACTTGCAGATGTAGGTCTCCACTTCGGACCTGAAGAGATGACAGTCCTCCTGCTCGTTGCCATGACATCCATCGGCTGGCTGGTAGGTGACAACCCGACAACAGGTGTCGTCCTTTCGCTCGTCGGTATCCTCGTCGCATCGATCGGCATGGATCTCCAGACCGGATCCCCGAGATTCAACTTCGGCAACGTATACCTGCTTTCAGGTGTCAAGTTCATCCCATTCGTAATCGGTACCGTAGGCTTTGCCCAGGTAATGAGACTGATGGGAGAGAGAGAGGAGAACTCCTCTGCCAAGTTCGAAGGAAAGCTCACGATCAAGGGCTCGCTTCTGACAGCTCACGATTTCAGAAGGCTGCTTCCTCCAGCAATCCGCTCCGGTATCATGGGTACCTTCATCGGTGTCCTTCCTGGTGCAGGTGCAACAACAGGCGCCTTCCTCGGCTATGCAATGCAGAGGGCATTCAAGAGCGAAGAGCCACTTGGCTCCGGTGCAATCGAGGGTATCGCAGCCTCCGAGGCCGCAAACAATGCAGCTGCAGCTGGCTCCTTCGGACCACTGCTCGCTCTCGGTATCCCAGGCTCCGGTACAGGTGCAGTCCTCCTTGGTGGTCTCATGATGTGGGGCCTCAACCCTGGACCACTGCTCTTCACTAACGAACCTGAGTTCGCATGGGGTCTAATTGCATCCCTCTTCCTTGCAAACATCCTGACTCTGTGCATCGCACTCGGAATCATACCGATCCTGATCAAGATACTCGGTGTGCCTATCAAGGTCATCGTACCTGTCATCGTCGTTGTGTGCATCGTAGGTTCCTACTCAGATACCTACTCGTACTATGGTGTGATCATCATGGGCGCAGCTGGTGTCTGTGGTTACCTGCTCGATCGAAGTGGCTATGCAACAGCACCTATGCTTCTGGCATTCGTTCTGGCACCACTGCTCGAGAACAATCTTGTCCAGGCCTTCATCATCACTGGTGGACGCGTCACTGGCATCTTCTTCAAGAGCGGCATTTCGATCACATTCACAATCATTCTTCTTGCTCTCGTCAGCACTCCGATTATAAAATTCGTCCTTAGAAAGGCCGGTGTCATCAAGAAGAAGAACTGAAAACTAATCTGTTTCTGGGGGGAGGGCCCCCCCAGAGAATATAAAAGGAGAAAAATATGAAGAAACTGTTTACAGTTATGGTAATCGTCATGATCATCCTTGCACCTCTCTGTGCAAAGGAGTTCAAGCCAAAGAAGGATGTGACCTGGACCTGTACCTCCAAGCCAGGTGGTGGTTCCGATATCTTCTCTCAGGCAATCAGAGATGCAGCAAAGGCAAATGTTCCAGAGCTCAAGAAGACCAACATCGTCATCTCCTATGTCACCGATGGTGCAGGTGAGGTAGGTAGACTCAATGTTGCAAACACCGCCAAGGCAAAGGCTGACTACACACTCCTTACCTTCAACTCCGGCGACCTCATGCCAATGGTAAAGAACACAGCCAACAGAATCCAGAACTTCACACCTCTGGCAGTCATGGCAGTCGACAAGCAGCTGCTCTTCGTCAGCCCAAGCTCCTCCTACAAGTCCTTCAAGGATGTCATTGATGCAGTCAAGGGCGGCAAGAGTGTTGTCATCGCAGGATCCAAGGGTGACGATATCGAGACCTATCAGGCTCTCATCAAGGAGCTCGGCTTCACTGAGAACCAGCTGAAGTACATCGCAAACGATGCTACCTCCGGTGCTATCACCAACCTCCTCGGTGGCCACGTCGATATCTGTATGTCCAAGCCAGCAGCTGCATCCGAGTATGTAAAGGCCGGCAAGATGGTCCCAATCCTCGCTCTTTCCAACATCAGATACAACACTCCTGAACTGAAGGACGCTCCTATCCTTTCCGAGCTCGGATACAAGGATGTCGAGGTTCCAGTATGGAGAGGTGTCGTAGGACCTAAGGCAATGAGCAAGGACGCAGCAGAATTCTGGGTGAACGTTCTTACTACAGTCTCCAAGTCCAAGGAGTGGAACGAAGGCTACATCACCAAGAATGGTCTTCTCCCACAGTTCATGGGCGGCGACGAGGCAAAGGCCTACATGACCAAGTATCAGGAAGACTACCTCAAGAAGATCGGCAAGTAAGCTTCTCTGAATCAGATCATGGGGAGATGGGAGACCATCTCCCTATTTTACAGGAGCAGAACAAATGAAGAAGATAACACTTCTGCACACAGTAGCAAGCGTATATGGCTCCTTCCGCAGTCAGCTGGAGGCAGCCTTCGATGAGGAAATAGAGGTCAACAGCCTCGTCGATGAGTTCCTTGTCACCAACGCCCGAAAGAAGGGCTTCTTTCCACCGGAGAACAGGAAGAAGCTGCTTCTCGATCTGATAAGCGCCGAGGCAGAGGGTGCCGATGTCATCATCGTTACCTGCTCATCTCTCTCCCCATTCATCGAGGAGTACAGGAGCATGCTCTCCATTCCAGTTGTCACCATCGACAGGCAGATGTGCCGCGATGCCGCACTCTCAGGAAAGAGGATCGCAGTGCTTGCAACAGCACCTACAACGATCGAACCGACCACAAAGGGAATCCAGAGAGAGGCAGATCAGCTGGGAAAGGAGGTCGAGATCATTTCACTTCTGGATGAGGAGGCGATGAATCTTCTCAAGAAGGGTGATGTGAAGGGACACGATGAGCGCCTTGCCGAGCTTGCTGTGAAGGCTGGAAATGTGGATGTCATCGTGCTTGCCCAGGCCAGCATGGCAACTGCAGCTTCTCTCTGCAGTGAAAGGACAGGAAGGAAGATACTGACAAGCCCCGGCTCCTGCATCGCAGAAGCAAAGGCACTGCTTTCCAGATAGTTCCATATGAAAAAAAGAGGAGAGACAAAGAGCTCTCCTCTCATTTCAGCTCTTCAGGAAGGCAAGCATAGCATCGAGATTCTTCTCCATTGTCCTCCTGCCTTCCTCGTAGACAGCCTGCATCCTTTCTGGGTCGTGCTCCGTCTTTCCGATCTGGAGCGGGGCTTCAGGTCTTATTGCAAAGACACGTCCAAGCTTCTCCTGCTTTTTCACATAGGCTGTCTCTGCATTGTAGACATCGTGCCTTATTCTCATATCCTCGATGAGGGCAGGGTACTTTCTGAGCAGTACCTTCATCAGACCCTGAAGCGAGTTCGGCTCCTTGACGTAGCCCTCTGGCTGTGTGAGTATGACGACATTCTTCTCGTAGCCCATATCCTCGAAGGCCTTCAGAGGAATCGGGTCTGCAATTCCACCATCCAGATAGCCTCTGCCATCGAGCTTGACTACGCGGCTTGCAAGCGGCATGGAGGCCGAGGCTCGGATATACTGTGTATCGTGCTCGGTTCCCTCCGTGCATCTGTAGTAGACCGGCTTTCCGGTCTCCACATCCGTCACTACCAGATAGAATTCGATCGGATTCTTCTGGAAGGTCTCCACATCGAATCTCTCCAGCCTGTTGGGGATGAGGTCGTAGCAGAACTTCGCATTGTACAGGTCGCCTGTGAAGAGCCAGGACCAGAAGGAGCAGTAGCGGGGATTCTTCGCATACTTCTTGTTGTAGCTGATCGCCCTGCCTATCTGCAGGGACTTGAAGTTGCAGCCGAAGCAGGCTCCGGCAGAGACGCCGATGAAGCCATCGAAGGTTATACCCCTTTCCATAAGTACATCCAGGCAGCCACCGGTGAACATGCCTCTCATGGCGCCGCCCTCAAGAACAAGACCTGTTTTCATACCTGGAATTATAATGTGGTGCATGATAAAGAAAAAGTGCATCAGATGAAGAATCCAATGCACTTTGCGTCAATTTGATGAGTGTGCCACTACTTTCCGTAGTTGCAGAGATTCCTTGAAAGGGTGGAGATGAGGCGTGCGATCTCCTCAGGAGACTTCCTGTTCTCCTTCTTGTTGATCCACTCCCTGAGGATGGCGTAGCAGCCTGCAAGACAGAAGTTTGCAGTCTCATCGAACTCCTCGGCTGGGACGAATCTGCGCATTGCCTCTATAGCATCCTGGCACTTGGTGATCTTCTTGAGCTTTGAGAAGAACTCCGGATCCACCTTGTTTCCAAGCAGCAGCCTCGAGACTGCAAGATTCTTCTCCATGTACTTGAGAAGCTCTACGATTGCTTCCCCAGGATTGAGTCCCAGCTTCTCGGATCTGTAAAGCTCATTGATGGAATCGAGATAATCCTTCTCGAGCTCATCGAATACCTCGATCTGGCTCTTGTAGTGGTTGTAGAATGTGGAACGGTTAATTCCCGCCCTGTCGCAGAGTTCCTTGATGGAAATCTTGTAGATCGACTTGCTCTCCATTAGAAGAATAAGGCTTTCCTGGATGTAGCGCTTGGTCTGCGTGATTCTCCTGTTCTCGTGCTCTTTCATTGTGAAATCCCCCACAGATTAATATAGTACAAAAGCAACACAGTGTCTATTTAGTTGGACCTGATTATCTCTGATTTTAAGTTTTTTTCATAACATTTTCAAGGTAAAGTGTCGTATTGGTATATCTGCCTCTCTGTTTTCATCTGTTTTCATACTCTAGATGAAGCGGAAGCACATGCCGGAAAACCTGGGCAGGTAGAAAACACGCTCGTCTTTGACCCTTTCTGTCTGCGATGCACAGCCAAGGACAAGTGTGCCGAAGACACTCTCCATTTCGCAGTAGGGCATCCTCCAGATGGCCTCATGATCCGAGAAGTTGAAGAGGAAGAGGTAGCTCTCGCTTTCGGATCTTCTCTCGAAGACGTAGCAGGAGTCCGACTCCTGGTTGCAGGCCCTCCACATGAAGCCCTCGAGCTCATGATCCCTCTGCCAGAGGGCAGGAGTCGAAAGGTAGAAGTGGTTGAGGCTCTCGATGAAGGCTGCAAAGTCCCTGTGGGATGGGTAATCCAGAAGTCCCCAGTCAAGCTCCCTGTACTCGTGCCACTCCCTGAAGTGGCCAAGCTCGTTTCCCATGAACGACAGCTTCTTTCCCGGATGCGCATACATATACATATAAAGTGCGCGCGCCTGGCTGAACTTGTCATCGTAGTCGCTTCCGCCCATCTTGTTGACTATTGTCGCCTTCCCATGTACCACCTCGTCGTGGCTGAGCGGCAGAATGAATCTTTCATCCCAGAAGTAGGCCATCGAGAAGGTGAGCCTGTGATAGTAGCTCTTTCTCTCATTCGGCTTCGAGGAGAAGAACTTCAGCGTATCGTTCATCCAGCCAAGGTCCCACTTGTAGTCAAAGCCGAGGCCTCCCTCCTCGACAGACCTTGTCACACCCTTGTATGGAGAGGAGTCCTCTGCGATGAGCATGGCTGTAGGGAACTTCCTCTTTATTATGGAGTTGCAGGTCTTCATGAACTCCAGGTTTGATTCGTGGATTCCTCTCTCCTCGACTCCCTGGTAGTAGATCATATTCCTTATCGCATCGAATCTGAGTCCATCGAAGTGGAATTCGGACAGCCAGTAGACTGCAGATGAGAGAAGGAAGGAGGCGACTTCGCCCTTGCCGTGGTCGAAGTTGCAGCTGCCCCATTCGTTGTAGCCCAGGTCGTTGCCGTACTCGTAGAGCGGGGTGCCATCATAGTTCCTGAGTCCGAAGGAGTCTGCGCTGAAGTGGACCGGCACGAAGTCCATTATGATCCCAAGGCCCTCACTGTGGCATCTGTCCACGAAGTGCTTCAGCTCCTCAGGTCGCCCATAGCGGCTGGTAGGGGAGAAGAAGCCTGTGATCTGGTAGCCCCAGGAGCCATCGAATGGATGCTCGCAGAGCGGCATGACCTCTATATGTGTGTATCCCTTCTTCTTGACATATGGAATCAGGAGCTCTTCAAGCTCGCTGTATGAGTACCAGTCATCCTCCCTCTCTCCCTTCTTTCTCCAGGAGCCAAGGTGGCATTCGTAGATGTTGAGAGGCCTGTCGAAGCAGAGGCTTCTTTCCTTCATCCAGGTGCTGTCGTGGAAGGTGTACTCTCCACTGTAGGCGATGCTTGCGTTTCCAGGTCTCCTTTCAGAGAAGAAGGCGTATGGGTCTGCGTGGTCAACGACAGAGCCATCGGCTCCGAAGACCCTGAACTTGTACAGCCCTCCCTCCGGGAAGTTCTCGACCTCCAGTTCGAAGAACCTCTCGTAGACCCTCTTCATCGGCATCTCCTTCCAATCTGAGAAGGAGGATATCAGAGAGACTCCGTGAGCCTTTGGTGCGAATGTCCTGAAGATGAAACCCCTGTCGGTCCTGTGGGCACCGAGATAGGTATGGCAGTAGGCCTCCCATCCGTGATCGAACTGATATAGATCTAGCATGCTGTGTGTAATTCCCTGATCTGAATTCTAGAATATGGTCGCCGAGGTATCAAGACCAGGAAATGCAGAGAGGGGTCTGGGAAGGTAGATTATTTTTTCTCCAGATGGTATATTTGGGCTGTAAGGGAGTAATCAGCACCCCAAGGGTGTTATGGCAGTCAACAACCGGCCGAAAGGTCTGGCACCATATGAAATGATGAGACTTATCTGCAGAATTGTAGATGTGTCTCATCTTTTTTTTGCAGAAAACACTTCCAGGAGGAAAAAATGCTAAAAGCTGTCCTGCTTTTCTGTGTCGGTCTTCTGTTCCTTATCAAGGGTGGAGATTCTTTTGTCGATGGTGCCACAGGCATTGCCAAGAAGTTCCGTCTTCCGGAGATGCTCATCGGAGCGACCGTCGTATCCATCGGTACCACGATACCGGAAGTAATGGTATCCGTGGACAGCGCACTGCTTGGCCATGGCGAGATAGCCTATGGAAACGCAATAGGCTCCGTCATCTGCAACAGTGCCCTCATCGCAGCAATCTCGATGACCTTCAATCCGGGAACTGTCGAGAGGGACTCTCTTAAGTACCCTGTCATCTTCTTCTACATTGCAGCAGTAGTCTATCTTATCAACGCCTATCTGACTGGAGTCTTTTCCAGAGCAAGTGGCCTGCTTCTGCTTTCGATCTTCCTCATCTACATGGCAACTACAGTCAGACAGGCCCTGAGGATGCACCGTCTCGAGAAAAGAGTGGAGGAAGAAAAGGAGGAGGAGATCAGCCTCTGGAAGAATCTTCTGCTGCTTGTAGTGGGTGCAGTCGTCATCGCAGTAGGTGCCAACCTGCTTGTTGACAACGGTACTGTGATTGCAGAGGGCCTTGGTGTTCCAGAGTCCGTAATCGCACTGACCTTCATCGCACTGGGAACAAGCCTTCCCGAGCTGATAACCGCAATAACCGCCCTGATAAAGGGGCACAGCGAGCTTTCGCTTGGAAATGTCATCGGTGCAAACCTCTTCAATCTGGTGCTCGTAAGTGGAGCTGCCTCCGCGCTCTCTCCATTCACGCTTCCGATGTCGAAGACGATAGCTGGAATGAACGCATCCCTCATTCTCGATCTGCCACTGATGATGTTCGTGATGCTGCTGGTCACTATCCCTGCAATGCTGAAGGGAAAGGTCTTCAGGCTCCAGGGCATCATCCTACTGCTTGTCTATGCAGCCTTCTGCACCTATCAGTTCATAGGCTGACGATCCACTCTCAGCTCAGGATGAAAAAGAATAGGCAGTCGCGATGAACGACTGCCTATCTGCATATTCTGTGACTATCTCAGCACTTCTCTTCGTCGTGACAGTGCCCCTCGGCCTGTACAGACTCCTCGAGCTTCCCAGCAAGAAGGTCCTCGACAGCCTTGTCGGCATCTCCCTCGACTCCTGCGAAGACTGTGACTCCATTCACTCTCAGTGCGTTGAAGGCTCCATCTCCGAGACCCCCTGCGATCAGTGTATCGGCACCGAGGAAGGCGAGGAAGGCGGTGACTGCCTCATGGCCTGAAAGCTTGTTGCTGACGACTCTGCTGTCGACGACCTTGCCATTCTCGACTGTATATACCTTGAATTCTTCTGCGTGCCCGAAGTGGCCGAATACCTTTCCATCCTTGTATGGAACAGCGACGCACATGTTCTTCCTTACTGGGTTGGTAAGGAACTCGACAAGCTCGGAAAGCTCTGCGACCTCGAGCTTCTCGACCTCTCCCTTGTCGACCCTTGCTGCAAAGGATGGATCGATCGGAAGGCGGCTGATCACAGGGATATTGTGCTCCTGGGCAACTCTCTCGATGTTGCTCTTTCCGAAGATGTAGTGGTCGTGGCCACAGTCAGGACATCTGAAGTAGCTCATGTTCTCGACGATTCCGAGAACCGGGATGTCCATCATGCCTGCCATTCTGACAGCCTTCTCGACGATCATGCCGACGAGCTCCTGTGGGGATGTGACGACGACGATGCCGGAGAGTGGAAGACTCTGGAAGACTGTAAGTGGTACATCTCCGGTCCCTGGAGGCATATCGACGAACATGTAGTCGACCTTTCCCCAGATGACATCGGTCCAGAACTGCTTTACAGCACCTGCGATGATCGGGCCTCTCCAGACGACTGGTGCCTCTTCATCCTCCATGAGAAGGTTGAGCGACATCACCTTGATTCCATCCTTCGTCTCGACCGGGATGATTCCCTCTTCCGAGCCAAGAGCCTTCTCTGTCAGACCAAAGGCCTTTGGAATGGATGGTCCTGTGATGTCCGCATCGAGGATGCCGACATTGTAGCCGCGCCTTCTTGCATGGACTGCAAGCAGACTTGTGACGAGGGACTTTCCGACGCCGCCCTTGCCTGAGACGACGCCGATGACCTTCCTTATGTTGGAATTTGCATTTGGTTTCTCTTTGAGATCCTGCTTGGATTCACAGCTTCCACTGGATGCACAGGATGAACAGTTGTGTGAACATTCTTCGCTCATGGCCGAGATTCTCCCGATTGATTTGATACAGTTTGGACTGACTCGATAAATATAACAAGATAATCGATTAACGAAAAGAAGCCAGTCTGCTATATTTTATCGCATGAGGATGGAAAGCTGGAAGATCAAGTACTGGAACAGGGCAGGCATGTACCTCCAGTCTCATCTCAAGAGTGGTACAAGGAATACCTGGATCAGGAATATCTGTACCTCTCCCAGTTTCTGCGACTTCATCTTCCTCTATGGAAACCGCATCTACTGCGTCATCTTCTCCAATGTCTACATAAGTGGCAGGAAGGTGAATGCCGAGTTCGACAGGAAGGAGGTGGAGAGACTGCTGCACGTATGCGATGCGAACAACCTCACAGCCTGTCTCATGCCCATGATGGAAAAGGATGGCAATCTTCTCTTTCCGAATGGCTGGGGGCTGATAGATGCCAGGGAGTACTACCTCAACGACAGGGCAATAGCCGTGATTCCAGATGAGCTTTGCGATGACGAGGAGATAGAGATGTCCGACTGGGAGTGCCTCGATATGGCCTCTCAGGTCGTGAGGCGCTTTCTGAAGGAGAAGTCGATCGAGGTCATCTGCTATCAGGATGGCTCCATCAGGGACCCCCAGATAGTATTCAAGGACAAAAGGGGTACGCCCTGCGCTCTCTTCATCCGCTACTGTGTCTATCCAGTACAGGAGACAGCACTGCCACAGGAGGATATCTCCGATCTCAGGGAGCGGGCAGTCAGGCAGTATGGAGCAGGAAGGTTCTTCTTCGCCTCTGTCTCCTTTGCACCGAAAGAAGGAAAGAGCAGGCTGATCAGAGGAGAGGAGCTCAGAGTGCGCTTTACTGGAATAGAGGAGCTCAAGGATGCCTGAAATACTCTGTATCTGCCTCTTCTCCTTCATGATAATACTCACATCGCTTCTCGATATCCCACTGCTCTGTGCACTCCTTGCGGGCTATGTCGTATTCTTCTGCTACGGTCTCTGGAAGGAGTATACAGTAAGCAACATGATCTCGTTCTCGCTTGCTGGTGTGATGATAGCGCGCAATGTGATGATCCAGCTTGTCATCATTGGTGCGATGACAGGTATCTGGAGAGCAAGCGGTACCATCGCATACATCGTCTGCTCCTCCTACCACCTCTTTACTCCGATGGCGATAACGCTCATAAGCTTCTTTCTCTGTGCGATAGTCTCGACGCTGACTGGAAGTGCGATGGGAACCGGTGCGACAGTCGGTGTCATCTGTGCGACGATGGCAGTCTCGATGGGTGTCAATCCCGCTCTGATCGGAGGTGCTATCCTCTCTGGAAGCGCTGTAGGTGACAGGTGCTCTCCCGTCTCGGGCCCGGCGCTGCTTGTCGCAAGCATCACAGAGACCGAGATATACAGCAACTGCAGGATGATGGTAAGGACCGCACTTGCGCCATTTTTCCTGACAGCGCTCATCTACCTGATCGTTGGAAGGGGCTCCTCCTCCTTCTCTCCTGTCTCATCTCCTGTTGAGGTCTTCCTCAAGAACTACAACATGAATATCCTCATGCTGCTTCCGGCCCTTGTCATCGTGGTGCTCGTGGCATTCAGGGTCAGAGTGAGGGTCGCAATGGCCGCAAGCGTCTCGACCGCTGTCGCTGTGGGTGCACTTGTACAGCACATGGGAGCAGGTGAGATCGTAAGCGCAATGCTGATAGGCTTCAGGCCGGAGGACCCTGAGCTTTCTCACCTGATCGCAGGTGGCGGTGTTCTATCGATGTCGAGGATAATCGGGATAATATTCATCTCCTCCACCTTCTCCGGCATGTTCAGGGGAACAGGCTTCCTCTCTGGAGTCAAGAAGCATGTAAGGGAGCTTGCGGAGAGGACCAACAGCTTCTTTGCCTCCCTTGTCACCTCTATCGTCACCTCGATGATCGGCTGCAACCAGACACTGGCAGTGATGCTCGAGAACGATGTCTGCTCTGATATAGTTCCGGATGGCTCTGAAAGGGCGCTTTTCCTTGCAGATACTGCGACGCTCATCTCCGAGCTTATCCCCTGGTCGATTGCAGGAAGCGCGATACTCCTATTCGTCGGTGCTCCGATAAGCGGTCTTCTCTTCGCATTCTACAACTTCCTTGTCCCTCTGTGCACACTCCTGGCAAGCCTCCTGGGCAGAGGCCTTTTCGCCTGGTATATCGGACTTGGAAAGAGAAGCGGGAAGCTTTCTTAGTTTTCCAAACTCTGCTAAACTCCATAACCGAGGTTTAGCTATATGGCAGATGGATTCATAACAGAGACCCTTGATGATGGAACTGTAGTTCTTACCAACTACAAGGCAAATGCAGTAGATGTCGTCCTTCCCGAGGAGGTTGACATCATAGGTCCAAGAGTCTTCTTCTCTGCCAGCAAGATGGAGACTCTGAAGCTCAACGACAGGGTCAGAGAGATACCTGTCGACTCCTTCTGCTACAATATCGCATTTCTGAACTTCATCGTCCCCGAGACCAATCCGTACTTTTCCCAAAGGGATGGCATCCTCTACTCGAAGGATGGCTCTGTCATGCTGAACTATCCGCCTGCCAGAAGGGATGAAAGCTATGTGATGGAGGAGGGGCTGCTTTCGATGAGACAGTCCTTCCGCTATGGACCGAGGTTCCTCAAGAGCATCACGACGCCATCCTCCTTCAGTGAGCTTCCGGATGACGCCTTCCGCTGCAGCTTCACTGTGCACACCATAACGGTGAAGGATGGTCCGAAGAGGATAGGAAAGAGGTGCTTTTCATTCTCCACGGACCTTGTGGATATAATCCTGCCCCAGACCCTTGAAGAGATAGATGATGAGGCATTCAGGGGCCTTACAAGCCTGGAGAGGCTCGCCATTCCTTCTTCTGTAAGGAGAATAGGTGCAAAGGCCTTCATGGGCTGTCCTCTTCTCAGGAGCATTGCGATTCCATCCTCCTGCGAGATCGAGAGCGACAGCTTCGATCCGGATGTGGAAGTGAAGAGGGTATAGGCGATAAAAAAGCCTCGCCCTGCTAGGCAGAGCGAGGACAGTATGTGAACCCCAATATGTAATTCCTATTCTGTCAGCTTGCGATTACTGATAAAATATATCCATCCTCCCTAGCTTCGATCATTGTGGGGTAGGCATCATGTTCGATCGAAAAAACCGGTTTCCTGTCGGGTCCGACATGCAGAAAAGTCCTGGGATGCACCTTTGCAGAAAGGTGAATCACAACAGAATCAGTAGCTGCCGAAAGTGGAGATACTGCCAGTAAAAAGAATGCAGCTGCAGTAATCGATTTCAAAAACCTATGGAAAAACCTTCTCATACTTGTTTGCCCTCAGAAACCAAATTACATCGAGAAATGTCTTCTGTCAACTTAAATTTCTTTTAAATACTTCTGTATAAAGGAGTTAATGATGTCATAAGTTTTGTTTTCAAAGCATTGATGTTGTGTAAGATGTTATAAGTTTTTTCCATTCAGTATCCGAAACGAAAGAAATACGACAGTAGTAAAAAGATATGATGAAAGCAATTGAAACCGATTTCAGTTGTGTTATAAGTCCTTTTCAGCTTCTGTCATCTAGATCTCGAAAGAGGAGAGTGCTAACACAAGTTGAAGAACTCGCCTGGCCCACATTCTTCCCCTGTATAATCCTATATATAGTCCCATGGGCAATCTATTTTTCAGGTGCGCAAAATCGATGGAATATATTTGAACTGTCTATTTCCATATCGACAAATCAGTTATAGGTTTTTTTTAGAAAAAGTTTCAGAAAATTAGTGTAAAAGCTCTTGAACAAAAGTCGTTAAAGGTTTAATTTCTACATCCGTTGACCGCCTTGGTCACGAGTTCTTTGAAATCATGAGCGAAGGGAAAGAGAGAGAGCAAGGAAGCGCAAGGCTTCCTGTCAATTCAACGATACGAACGGTAGAAAGATAATGAAGCCGGTTCGTTTGCGGGTTGCAGGAGAAACTGAAATTGAGAAATGGTACCGGGAGCTTGCTCCCGGGAATTCGATGATGGAGAGTTTGATCCTGGCTCAGAACGAACGCTGGCGGCGCGTTTTAAGCATGCAAGTCGAGCGGCAAGGACTTCGGTCCCCAGAGCGGCGGACGGGTGAGTAACACGTGGATAATCTG